>ERZ1034952.167-NODE-167-length-60093-cov-13.320697_pt1 | contig 60093 bp, 52 predicted proteins | sample MGYA00520625_ERZ1034952 | MGnify/ENA primary metagenome ERZ1034952 (study PRJEB33766, sample SAMN09781773) | gut metagenome | biome: gut microbiome | host: Homo sapiens | place: Madagascar | study: EMG produced TPA metagenomics assembly of the PRJNA485056 data...
GCCCGGCCGGTTGACACGCGCCGGACGGCACTGGTATAGTGGAGCCGAAAAGGAAAGGGGGGCGAGATATGGAACACCGCATTTTGCTCGTAGAGGATGACCGCAGCCTCGCCGACGCCATCTGCGCGCAGATGAAGCTCTGGGCGCTGGAGTGCACCTGCGCTGCCGATTTCCGCGCGGTCATGGCGGAGTTCGCGCGCGTGCAGCCGCATCTTGTGCTGATGGACGTGTCGCTTCCGTATATGAGCGGGTATCACTGGTGCGCGGAGATACGAAAAGTAAGCTCCGTGCCGGTCATATTCATCTCCTCGGCGAGCGATAATATGAACATTATCATGGCGATGAACATGGGCGGCGACGATTTTGTCGCCAAGCCCTTTGATACGAACGTGCTCATTGCCAAGGTGCAGGCTCTTCTCCGCCGGACGTATGAGTTCGGCGCGGCAGCGCCCGTGCTCGAGCACGCCGGGGCGATCCTCAATACCGGTGACAATACGCTCACCTACGCCGACGAGCACATCACTCTCACCAAAAATGAATACCGCATCCTTCTCACGCTGATGCAGAACAAGGGGAAGATCGTCAGCCGCGAAAAGCTCATGGAAGCGCTCTGGCAGACGGACTCGTTCGTGGACGAGAACACGCTCACCGTGAACGTCGGCCGCCTGCGCAAAAAGCTCGAAAACGCGGGGCTGCACGATTTCATCACAACGAAGTTCGGCGTGGGCTACGCCGTGGGGGAGAAATGAAGCTGTTCGGAGATTATCTGAAAAGCCGCCGCGGTGTGCTGCTGTTCTTTGCGCTGGCGGCGGCGCTGCTCGGCGTTTCGTTCGCACTCCTCCATCTGCCGCTGCGCGCCGTGGCGTATCCGTGCGCGCTCGCGCTGCTGCTCGGTCTCGCGGCGCTCGCGCTCGATTTCCGGCGCGTATATAAGCTCCACCGGGAGCTTTCCCAGCTGGAGACCACGGCGGCGGAGCTCATCGGCGTGCTGCCGACGGCGGCAAGCGTGCCGGAGACAGACTATCAGGCGATCGTGCAGAGTCTCTGCCGCCAGAGCGCGGACGCCGCGGCGAAGGCTGCCTCTGACCGCGCCGACATGCTTGAATACTATACGCTCTGGGCGCACCAGATCAAAACGCCCATCGCCGCCATGCGTCTCCGGCTCCAGAGCGAGGACAGCGACTCCTCCCGCCGCCTTCTCGCCGATCTCGGACGCATCGAGCAGTATGTGGAAATGGTGCTCACGTACCTCCGGCTGGAGGGCGAGGGGACGGACTATGTATTCCGCGAAGCGAAGCTCGATGATATCGTCCGTCCGGCGCTCCGGCGTTTCGCCGGGGAGTTCATTGCGCGCCGCCTGGCGCTCGACTATACGCCCACGGACGTGCGCGTCCTCACGGACGAAAAGTGGCTCTCGTTCGTCATTGAGCAGGTGCTCTCGAACGCTTTGAAGTATACGCCGCAGGGCGGCGTTTCCGTGTACGTCGAAGAGCCGAAAACGCTCTGCATCCGCGATACCGGCATCGGCATTGCGCCGGAGGATCTGCCGCGCGTCTTTGAGCGCGGCTACACCGGCTTGCAGGGGCGCGCGGACAAACGCGCGAGCGGCATCGGGCTCTATCTCTGCCGCCGCATCTGCCGGAATCTCGGCCACACGATCACGGCGGAGTCGCGCCCCGGCGAGGGGACGACAGTCCGGATCAAATTGGAAGAAAAGAAGATCACGGTAGAGTAAATGTGACAGAAATGTTGGATTTGCCGTGCGAGTGTAAGCCGATCCGATGGAACGGGTCGGCTTTTTCGCTTATACTGATGCCAGAAAACGAAAGGAGTCCATTTCTCATGAGTTTACTGGAAGTTTCCGGGCTGAAAAAAGTATATAAGACCCGCTTCGGCGGCAATGCGGTCGAGGCGCTCCGCAACGTCAATTTCTCCGTGAACGAGGGCGAGTATGTCGCCATCATGGGCGAGAGCGGCAGCGGCAAAACGACGCTTCTGAACATTCTCGCCGCGCTCGACAAGCCCACCGCCGGCACGGTGCTGCTCGACGGGCGGGACTTTACCAAGATCCGCGAGAGCGAGGCCGCCACGTTCCGCCGCGACCATCTCGGGTTCGTGTTTCAGGAGTTCAACCTGCTCGACACGTTCACGCTCGAGGATAACATCTATCTCCCGCTCGTCCTCGCGGGCAAGAGCTACGATGAGATGCGCACCCGCCTCATCGATATTGCGGAAACACTCGGCATCCGCGAGCTTTTGAAAAAATACCCCTACGAGGTCTCCGGCGGCCAGAAGCAGCGCGCCGCCGTCGCCCGCGCGCTCATCACGAAGCCGCGCATCCTGCTCGCCGACGAGCCGACCGGCGCGCTCGACAGCAAATCCACGGACGAGCTGCTCCGTCTCTTCGGTGAGGTGAACCGCGGCGGGCAGACGATCCTCATGGTCACGCACTCCGTGAAGGCCGCGAGCTGCGCCGGGCGCGTCCTCTTCATCCGCGACGGCGAGGTGTTCCACCAGCTATACCGCGGCGACGCCACGAACGAGCTCTTCTACCAGCGCATCTCCGAAACGCTCACGATGCTCGCGGGAGGCGGTGAGGCGCGATGAAAACCGCTCTCTACCCGCGTCTCGCGTGGGACGGCCTGCGCAAGAACAAGCGGCTTTTTACCCCGTATCTGCTCACCTGCGTGTGCATGGTGATGATGTTCTATATCCTCTCGTTCCTCGGCTCGCCGGAGACGTGCGCGCTGCTGCCGCGCGGCTCCAACAGCACCGGATTGATCCTCAATCTCGGCAGCTTTGTGATCTTTGTGTTCTCCGCGATCTTTCTCTACTATACCAACTCGTTTCTTGTCCGCCGCCGCGAGCGGGAATTCGGCCTCTATAACGTCCTTGGCATGAATAAGCGCAATCTTGCGCGCATCGTCACATGGGAGAGCATCATTACCGCCGTGCTCTCGCTCGTGCTCGGTCTCGCGCTCGGCATCGTCCTCTCGAAGCTCGCGGAGCTCGGATTGGTCAACATGCTCGGCGGCGATATCAATTACCGCATCCGCATCGACGCTGATTCCCTGACGCGCACGCTGGGACTGTATGCCGTCATCTTCGCGCTCATCTGGCTTTCCACGGTCGTCCGCGTCGGGCGCAGCAGCGCCGTGGCGCTGCTGCGCAGCGAGTCCGTCGGCGAAAAGCCGCCGAAGGCAAACTGGCTGCTCGGCCTTGCGGGCGTTGTGATCCTCGCCGCGGCGTATTACCTTGCCGTGAGCATCACCAACCCGCTTGACGCGATCGTATGGTTCTTCGTGGCCGTGATCCTCGTCATCATCGGCACATATCTTCTGCTCGTCGCTGGCAGCGTTCTGCTCTGCCGCGTGCTGCAGAAGAATAAGAAATACTACTACCGGCCGGAGCATTTCGTGTCCGTGTCCTCCATGGCCTACCGCATGAAGCGCAACGGCGCGGGCCTTGCGAGCGTGTGCATCATCGCCACAATGATCCTCGTGATGATCTCCTCTTCCTCGTGCCTTTATTTCGGCGCGGAGGACTCCGCGAATATGCGCTATCCGAGAGATATAAACATCACTCTCGCCGGGGAGACGCCGGAGCAGATCACGGACGGCAATATCGAGCGCTACCGCCGTGCCATCGCCGATTATACGTCAGAGCGGGGCGTTCCGCCGAAGGACGTGCAGAACTACCGCTATATCAATACCAGCGGTCTTTTCTCCGGCGACACGGTGCAGTGCTGGTTTTCGCGGGAGGGCGCCTCGGCCTCATATTCATATTCGGAGCTTCGTGACATCTATATCGTTTCCTCTGCGGATTATGCCGCCCGAACCGGAGAGAATGTTTCGCTTGCGCCGGACGAGGTGCTGCTGCTGACCTACAAATGCTCCTACGACCGTCCGACGCTGACGCTTGCTATGGACGACGTCTCCCACACGTGGCGCGTTGCCGATGTGCGAAACGGGTATTTTCTCCCGCCGGAGGTCGGTGGACTTATCGCGCAAATGACCCTCATCGTGAACGACACGGCCTCCGCCGTTCAGGATTTCCGCACATATAACGGGCATGTGGTTACGATGCAGTATAAATGGGTCTACAATTTCAATACCGACCTCGGCGATGAAGAGTGCGTGGCGCTCACACAGGGCGTCATGCGCACCCTCGGCGAGGTGGAGCCGGAGCAGGGCTATATGTACCTCCTGGCTGAGTGCCGTGCGGACGGAAGCGCCGATTTCTACGGCAGCAACGGCGCGCTCTTCTTCATCGGCATTATGCTCACGCTTGTATTTATGCTCGCGGCGGTGCTGATCCTCTACTATAAGCAGATCTCCGAGGGCTACGAGGACCAGAAACGCTTTGAGATCATGCAGAAGGTCGGCATGACGAAAAAAGAGATCCGCCGCAGCATCGATTCCCAGCTGCTGACCGTGTTCTTCCTGCCGCTGCTGCTGGCGGGCGTGCACCTTGCGTTCGCCTTCCCGATGATCCGGCGGCTGCTCGAGCTGTTCTCGCTCTACAACGTCGGCCTCTTCGTCACCACGACGCTCGTGAGCTTCGGCGCCTTTGCGCTGCTCTATACGATCGTCTACCGTCTGACGGCGAAGGCGTACTACAACATCGTAAGCGCATGATTTTTTCCAAAGAAGGCGGGGGCGACTCCGCCTTCTCCTTTTTAAACAAATCTTAAAGACCCTTTAATGGATTTTGCTCTGCGGTGCGTGATATCCTTGGCATCACAGGGAAAGGAGAAAGCGCCATGCAAACCGTGAAAATGATAAACTTCATTCTGATGTGCCTGTTTTTTGCCTGCTATATGTATCAGTTTCTGTACATACCCGTTTCGTGGCTGCCGCGGAAGCAGCGGGCGCGGGAAGTGCCGCTGCACCGCTTCGCGGTCCTCATCGCCGCGTGCAACGAGGAGACCGTCATCGGCAATCTTCTTGACAGCATCAAGGCGCAGAGCTACCCCGAACGTTTTCTCAAGGTTTTCGTCGTGGCCGACAACTGCCGCGATAAAACGGCGGAAACGGCGCGCGCCCACGGCGCGGAGGTGTATGAGCGGCACAACGCTTCGCTCCGCGGCAAGGGCTATGCGCTCGACTTCCTCCTGCGCGAAATGGAGCGCCATGCGCACAACGAGTTTGACGGCTACATCGTCCTCGACGCTGACAACGTGCTCGACCGGGATTTCGTCTCCCGCATGAACGAGACGTTTTCCGAGGGCAAGGACATCGTCACCTGCTACCGTGACTCGAAAAACTACGGCGACAACTGGATATCGGCGGGCTACGGCCTGTGGTTCCTCCGCGAATCGCGCTATCTGAACGGCGCGAGATCCCGCATCGGGTCGAGCTGCGGCGTTTCCGGCACGGGCTTTCTCTTTTCGCGCGCCGTGCTCGAAGGGCAGGGCGGCGGCTGGCCGTTCCACCTGCTGACCGAGGATATCGAGTTTACCATCGAAAACGTGACGGCGGGACGGCGCGTCGGCTACTGCCCGGAGGCCGTGCTCTACGATGAGCAGCCCGTCCGTTTCAAGCAGTCCTGGGCGCAGCGTCTGCGCTGGTCGCGCGGGTATCTGCAGGTGTTCCGCAAATACGGCGGAAAGCTCCTCTCCGGCATGTTCCGCGGCAGCTTCTCCTGCTACGATATGGCGATGAGCATCATGCCCGCGGCGGTGCTCACGGGGCTGAGCATCGTGGTAAATCTCGGCGCGGCGGCGGTCAACGTGTTCCATTACCATGAGTGGGACGTGCTTGCCATATCGGCACTGCAGACGGTGATGAATCTTTATCTCACGCTCTTCGTCCTCGGCGCGGTCACGACCGCGACGGAGTGGCGCAGCATCCACTGTGCGGCGTGGAAGAAGATCGCCTATGTGTTCACGTTCCCGGTGTTCATGCTCACGTATGTGCCGATCGTGGTGCAGTCGCTCTTCGTAACGCCCGAGTGGACGCACATCGACCATACCCGGGCCGTCACGGTGCAGCAGATCTGCGCGCCGGATTACCGCGACGCCGTGTAAAAACGCTTTAACGCTTTTTATCCGATATACGAAAACAGCATCGTCCGAAAGAATATCGGACGATGCTGTTTTCTGTCAGGAGATGAAAGCAGGAATTCTCTTGCTTATACTCGGCGGCTTTGCCATGGCTCTCGCGGACAGTGTCTCCGGTTTGCCCGGCGGAACGGCCGCGTTCTGCCCGGCTTCCGTGACCGGTTCGCCGCCTCGTTTGACGCGCCCGTCCACGGCGCGCGGGACGCAAAAAAAGCGCGAATTATTTTCCGGCGGTGTGGACAAAAAAGAGCTTTTGCGCTAAAATACGCTCCGCAGGAGGATGAACTATGAAAACGAAAAAAAGGCTCCGCGCTCTGACGGGAGCCATAACGGATATCGTCCTGGCCGCGGTGATTCTGCTTGTGTTTGCTTATTTCCACCACGGGAGGATGTATCTTCTGGGACGGGGCTTCGTGGAAGCGCCCGCCGCGACAGCGCAGCCCACGGCCGCCGCAGCGGCGCAGCCGACGCCCGAAACGGAAGCGCCGGACGAAACACTGGTCGCCAATGGCCCGTTTACCGACGGGACAGTAGAACAGACGGAAAACTCCTACCGCAGCGCCAATGTCAGCGTGAGCTGGACGCGGCACGAGGACCGCTCGAACGACGGGCTCGTCGTATACTATGTCGCGGATATCTGGCTGCGCTCGAGCGAGTATCTGCGCACGGCGTATGTGACAAACGGCTACCGGAGCGTACACGATATGGCCGCAGAATCCAACGCCATTCTCGCCATCGACGGGGACTATGCCTTCTCGCGGGAATACGGGCCCATCGTGCGTAACGGAGCGTTCCTCCGCGACACGGGATTTGACGACATACTTGTATACTATACGGACGGCTCCATGCGGATCTTCCGCGGCAATGCCTTTGACATGGATGCGGAGATGGAAAAAGGCGCGGTGCAGGTGTGGTCGTTCGGCCCCGCCCTGCTGGACGCCGAGGGGAAGAGCATCGACAAATTCAACACGAACATCGCCGGACTGAATCCGCGCGCGGCGCTCGGGTACTATGAGCCGGGACATTACTGCTTTGTGGTCGTGGACGGCCGCGGGGAGAACGGCTCGCGTGGGTATAAGCTCGAGGAGCTCTCCCGCCTCTTTGAAAGTCTCGGCTGTACGCTCGCCTACAACTTCGACGGCGGCAAATCCGCCGTTATGGTCTGGGACGGCGATACGACCGTGAACACGCCGGCCGGCGGCGGCCGGAACGTGACGGATATCCTGTACATTGCAAAGGAGTGACCGCCGGTGAAATTCCGAAATCTGCTCTCGCACCTGACGGCGGCGCTTGCGCTCGCCGTGATCGTGATCCTCGTGATCGATCTGTTTTTCAACAGCGCCATGTATCTCGCCGCCGGACGCGAGTTCAAGTATCTCTGCATGGCGCTCAGCGTGTGTGCGATCGTGTGCGCCGTCATGCAAAGGAGAGAAACAAAATGAAGCTCTGTTTCAAGCAGCGGTTTTTCTCGTGGTTTGACAGCTACGACATTTACGACGCCTCTACCGGCGCAACGGCTTTCACTGTGGAAGGAAAGCTCGCCTGGGGACACTGCCTGCACATTCTCGACGCGCAGGGGAGGCACATCGCCACGGTGAAGGAGCGCGTGCTGACATTCCTGCCGAAATTTGATCTCTACATCGGCGAGCGGAGCATCGGCACGATCCGCAAGGAGTTCACGCTCTTCCACCCCGCGTTCGTGCTGGACTTCAACGGCTGGCGCGTGCAGGGCAGCTTTCTGGAGTGGGACTATACGATCGAGGACGCGGCGGGCCGCACCGTCGCGCGCATAGCCAAGGAGCTCCTCCGCTGGACGGATACTTACACCATCGACGTACCGGACGCGAGGGACGCGCTGTGCGCACTCATGGTGGTCCTCGCCATTGACGCCGAAAAATGCTCGCGCGGCAGCAATTGAAGCTATATTAACGCCATACGCCCGCGGAGAATATCTCCGCGGGCGTGAGCTTGTCAAAAAAGTATTTTTGACAAGCTCTCAAACGAGACCCACTTCGTTGGGCTCTCGTTTGAAAAGGCTGCGGCTCGCCGCAGCGCACTCGCTACGCTCGCACGTTTGCGAGCCGAGAGGTATTTTCTCCGACGTACACGCCGCCGGAGAAAATGGTTAAAACTTTATTTGCGCCTGCGGGCGCAAACTCTGCGAGGCATTTTCGACAGATTGAACGCCCGCGGAGAAACTCTCCGCGGGCGTATTTTGTCGTATGCGGCGGTCATTCCGCCAGAACCTTTTTCACCATGACGATTTGGTTCGTCCGGTATTCGACCGAGAACCCGCAGCGGAGGAAAAGTGCGGCGGACGGATTGTCCGCGGCGATGTCATCGTATAAAACGCCGACGCCGTTTTCCTTTGCCGCCGCGCACAAAAGCGCAAGTCCCGCCGCACCGTAGCCCCGGCGGCGGTAAGGGGCGTACACGATCACGTCGGCGAGATATTTTTCCCCGTCAAAGTGATAGGCGATCTCCCCGACAAACTCGCCGGAAGCGCTCTCGCGGAGATAGCGGTAATACCGTCCCTCCGGGTGCGCGACCCAGCGGCCGTACCAGTCCGGCCAGCGTTCCTCCGGAAAATCCACCGTGCCGCCGTAAGCGCGGTTATAGGCCATCGTCGCCTCGTCGGCAAGCATTTTCCGCCGGAACCACAGCTCATCGGGACAGGGGAGATATGCTTCGATCATTCTTTCGTTTCAAACTCCTTCGCTACATCCTCCAGCAGCTTGCGGATGGGCAGATGCTGCGGGCAGACGTGCTCGCATTTGCCGCACTTGACGCAGTCGGACGCCTTGCGCCCGTCCATGGTGTGGATATCATAGTAGTAACCGGCGTTCCAGTTATGGTAGAGCTGCCGGGTGTTCATCGTGGCGAACAGGTCGGGAATGGCGATGTGCTTCGGGCAGCCGTCCGTGCAGTAGCGGCAGGAGGTGCAGGGGATGAGATGCTTGCCGCGGAAAATGGCCTGCACGCGAGCGATGGCGGCGAGCTCGGTATCGTTGAGCGGCCGGAAGTCTGCCATGAACGAGAGATTGTCGCGCATCTGCTCTATGCTGCTCATGCCGGAGAGCACCATTATCATGCCGGGGAACCCTGCGGCAAACCGGAGCGCGTAGCTGGCCGGGCTGCCGCCGTGCAGTTCATCGAGAACGGCCTTTGCTTCCTCCGGGAGATTGACGAGATTGCCGCCCTTGACCGGCTCCATGACGATGACGGGTTTGCCGTGCTTCACACAGACCTCATAGCACTTGCGGCTCTGCACCGCGGGGTCGTCGTAGTCCAAGTAGTTGAACTGGATCTGCACGACCTCGATCTCCGGATACTCGGTCAGGATCTGCTCGAGCACCTCGGCGCGGTCGTGGAACGAAATGCCGACGTGACGCACCTTACCCTCGGCCTTGAGCGCGAATGCGGTCTCATACGCGCGGCACGCCTTGAAGCGTGGATAGTTGAGCGCGCACTGCGAGTGCATCAGATAGAAATCGAAATACTCCACGCCGCAGGCGGCGAGCTGCTCTTCCAATACGGGACGAATGTCCGCCTCTGTCTTAAAATAATTTTCGGTCAGCTTGTCCGCCAGAACGTAGCTCTCGCGCGGGTAGCGGCTCGTAAGACACTCGCGCAGCGCGATCTCGCTCTTCTCCTTGTGATAGCCGTGGGCGGTGTCAAAATAATTGAATCCGGCGTCCAGAAACGCATCCACCATGCGCTTGGTCTCCTCGGTGTCGATCTCGCCGTCCTTCATCGGCAGACGCATAAAGCCAAAGCCGAAGTTCTTTTTGATCTTCTCCATGTCTGCTCCCCTTTTTTGATCCTTTGCGGAATATATCCATTGTAGCATCCGGACAGCGGACAAATCAAGAGACTCGTCTCTTGTGCCAAGCTCTCCGGCGTGGTATTCTGAATCTGGAAAGGTATATACACGCAAATTACCGCAAGGGCGGCAATACGGGCTTCGATACGGTGATCACCTGTCTCCGGATGCAGACCTATATCACCATCGGGGACTTTGTGTATTCGCAGGATAAATTCGGGCGGCCCTACGGCTGGGACATAGCGGAGTATACGACGCCGGAGATGCAGCTCGGCCCGGACTTCGTCACTTCGGCCTATCGCAGAAAGCCGGAGGGATCGAGAGAGCGCATTCTCGCTCGTCTGCGCGGCATCCTGCCGGAAGTTCCGGAGAAACGGCTTTTAAAACTGATTTGATGCGAGCGCAGCTGGGCAGACAGAAGAAGAAACGGAAGCGGCGCTGCGGCGTGAAAGGAGAAAATACCATGTCGGTCTCGGTGGAAAAGAAGCCTTTTGGTGTAACGAGGGACGGGGAAGCTGTCAGCGTCTATTGCATCGGGAATGAAGCGCTGGCCGTGGAGATCGTGGAGTATGGCGCGGCGATCCGCTCGCTTTGGGTACATCATGGCGGCGCATGGACGGACGCAGTCCTTGGCTATGATACGCTCCGGGAATACGAGGAAAACGACGGCTATCTCGGCGCGTGCATTGGACGTGTCGGCAACCGCATCGGCGGCGCGGCCTTCACGCTGAACGGGAAAGACTACCGGCTCGCCGGAAACGACGGGGAGAACCATCTGCACGGCGGCGTGCGCGGCTTTGATAAATATGTATGGTCTGCGGAAATGCTGCCGGACGGCGTACGGCTCACGCGCGTATCGCCGGATGGGGAAGAGGGGTATCCCGGCACGATGTGCGCCGCCGTGAGCTATCGCCTGTGCGGGGATACGCTGACGATGGCGTATGAAGCGTCCGCCGATCGGGATACCCTTTGCAATCTGACGAATCACAGCTATTTTAATCTTAACGGCAGCGGTTCCGTGCTCAGCCACACGCTGCAGATCGGCGCCGAAGAGTTTCTGGAAAACAGCGCGGCGACGCTGCCGACCGGGAAGCGGCTGCCGGTCGCCGGAACGCCTTTTGATTTCCGTGCGCCGAAGCGCGTCGGGCAGGATATCGGCGCGGACGATATCCAACTGCGAAACGGCGGCGGGTACGACCACAACTTCTGTCTGACCGGAGAAACGGCGGCGGTACTGCGCGGCGACGCGTCCGGCATCACCATGACGGTGCGGACGACGCTGCCGGGCGTGCAGCTCTACACCGCAAATTTCCTGACCGAACGCCGCGGCAAGCAGGGCGCAATATATGCGCCGCGCTGCGCCCTGTGCCTGGAAACGCAGTACTTTCCGAACGCCATGGCCTGCGATGGCTTTGAAAAGCCCATCCTGCGCGCCGGAGATCTCTGGCGGCACTGCACAACGCTGACTTTTTCGGGAAAAAGATGAAGACCTGTGCTTAAAACCACGGGCCTTCAGGGAACGGAGCGGAGTATTACGACTTATGGGTGCTTTTCCCGGTATTCGCGCGGACTGCGGCTGTCGGAGAAATGCCTGCGGAAATAAGACGGTCGTATGTTCTAAGAGGAACGAGCAACGGATTACGGCAGACCGAGAGGCTGAAGCTGCGGCTGCTGAGAACGAATTGTGTAGGAAGAGATTATCTCGATAAACTGCGAGGAAGTGGGTTCAGATTCCAATGGATAACCGGCCATCTGACAGAGCAAGCCGGGATTGACAGACCATGCGCGGGAAACGGCAGTCCGGATATTTCGTTCAACTGCCGTCCAATTGCATTCAAAGTGAGCTGCCGTCTCCATGTAGATCTCTTTTGTGATCGCCTCCAGACGGGACTCGTCCTGAATGGCCAGGCAGATAGCGTACTCGGTATGTTTAAAGCCTTTGTAGCATCTTGTAATGCCAAGAGATCGCAGGATGTCTTGCACGGCTGTCATTGGTATATCCTCCCAAATCCAGAGACTTAAGAAGATGATAGGACCAATGACAGAGAAAACGGTTTTTGTCGCTATACTTCGACATTATTCGACATATTTCTGCTTATGGAGGCGTCAACTGCCGAGGCTTATCTCCGCTGCCGCGCCTGGGGCGGCAGGGGCTATGCTTCAAGGGAAAACCTGTGTTTTTTATATGCGCCTTGATTTTCTATCTTCTATTCTCATCTGACGGATGAAACAACGAAATCTTTTCCGGTTTCCCGGTTCATCGGATAAACAATCAATTGAATCCGGTTTTGTGTATGAATAAAGAAAAACACCGGCTCTATACGAAAATACGCATAAAACCGGCGTTTATGGCGGAGCGGGTGGGATTCGAACCCACGTGCCCGTGAAGGCCAACGGTTTTCGAGACTTTCTTACGAAACGGACTTTCGTGGAAAATGGGCGAAAATAGTCCTGCCTATTGGAAGTGAAAAAGGCTTGATAAAACAGGCTTTTTAAGGCACTTTTACCCGCAAAGCCGCATGAAATCAAGTGAGTTCGAATTCTTCGCTGAGATGGCTCAAAATGGCTGAAAAAAGGCAAAATGGAGAGAATTTGGGAAGAAAGGAGAGAAAAAGGAGAGAATCTCAGCCCTTGAAGTATAAGGGAAAACCGGCACTCCCGAAGAACAAATGAGAGAAATAAGATACATTATCTTCTGCTGTTGGCAATAAATGAAGAGGTGTATCCGATGAAACCAGACAATCGTTATTCCGAGATCCTGCAGCAGTATCCTGGGCGCATGACAAAGGAGCAGATGTATCAGGTGTGCCATATCAGCAAAAAGACATGCCTATACTTATTGGAAAGCGGCCTCGTTCCCAGCAGGGACAGCGGGAAGAAAACCCGGCGGTTCACGATTGAAACGGCGGCTGTTGTACGCTATTTAGAGGAACGCGAGTTAAATCCCGAACGGTTCAAACCACCCGCGGGGCATTATAAAAGCAAAAGAGACGGAGCGCGAGATGAATCTAACCTCCCGGCCGCCGCGATCGATCCGCTCATCCTGCGTCAGATGTATGAAGCAGAATTGGAACAGTATCCGGATGTTCTGTCCATCCGGCAAATATCAGACTTCACCGGGTATGAGAAAAGCTCGGTTGAGCGATGGTGTACCACAGGCCACCTGAAGCACTTCATTATTCGGAAGAAGTTCCTTGTTCCGAAAGACTACCTTTTGGAGTTTATCGAAAGCCCATATTACATAGGAATCGCCGTGAAGTCAAAACTTCATAAGAAACGGAATCAGCAACTGATTCAATATCAGACGTCGCATTCAACAACGCAATAAAGTATATCGTAGCCGATTAGATAGTCTAATCGGCTTTCGTAACGATAATAGCACCGTATTGACGACCGGCAAAGCAAAAAGTAAAATGTAAGAGCGAAGAGACCATTTAAACTTGTCTTTGCATAAGTGTTTTTCTTATTTTGATTATGGTGGTGAAAAATATTGTGAACGATCCTAAAGAAAATTATAAGAGATGGCACCCTGATCAATTTTCAGATTCAATAATAGTCAAAAAAGCTAGCCTCGGCCGCGATTTTCTGGAGTACTACTTAAGCAGAATATCAAGTCATAGCCAAGAAAAAGATTTCGAACGTTTTTGCAAAGCAATTTTGGAAGCCGAAGTATGTCCAAATCTCTCACCCCAAACCGGCCCAACAGGCGGAGGTGACAGCAAAGTAGATACAGAGACATATCCTGTCGCTGAACAACTCACAGAATCATGGCTTTACGGATATGGAGACAAAGCAGGTTCCGAGCGCTGGGCTTTTGCAATAAGTGCAAAAGCAGATTGGCTGTCGAAGATAAAATCTGATGTCGCAAAAATTTCAAAAACCATCATTGACGGTCGACAGTATACAAAGATTTTTTTCGTTTCTAACCAACTAATTTCTGACAAAAAAAGGGCATTGGCCGAAGATAAATTACGAAGTGAATATAACATCGATATCCGAATTCTTAGTATGGACTGGTTACTGGACGCAGTTTTTAGAAGCGAATCAAACCGTCAAACCGCAGTAGCGACACTTGGACTGTCTGAAAATCTTTTGGACGAAAAACAAATTGGAGAAAAAGATTATAAAAGGCAGCAGGAACTTAATGCGGTAGAATGCTCGTTGAAAAGACTTGCCGACTTGAAATCGTCTGAAATAATCGCTGCGGCTAGAAGAAGTCTGGTTCTTTCACGGGAATTGGAAAATGATGTGATAGATATACTCGCCCGGTTGGATCGTCTTAATCGTCTTGCTGCAGAATACGGAACCATTATCGATCAAGCGGACGCACTATACGATAGTGCTTGGACTATGTTCTGGTGGTATTCCTCCGAAAAGCATTTTTATGAGTATTACCAACGTTTTGAAACCATTGCGCTCAAAGAAAAAACTACATATCTCTTCGAGAAACTTTGCACATTATGGATGAACTTGTTTTCACTATGTGAACACGAAAGTGAAATTGATCTAGAGTGGCATCGGCGCGTTGTCGAATCCATCTATAACTATCTGATTAGCGATAGTAGCAAGCCTAACACTATTCTCTCGGCCAGAAACAGTTTCCAAGTAATTCGCCTTGCTGCTGGAGATCCGATAGATGACATTGTTGACGATTACATTGATATAATACAAAAAAGTGAACATAGTCTGGAGATCAATGTAGAAACTGTTGCAAAAATAATTCAAACTATTTTTCCGTATCAGAAAGCCAAAAACTACGATCAACTGTTTGACCTCTTAGTATCCAGATTATCAAAAGAAAAGCACGATTCGGAAGCAGCTAAAATGATTGCTTCCATAGGGCAACAGTTAATTGAATCCGACCCTTTCAAAGCGCTTTCACTTTTTAGTAAAGCGGTTCTTGGCTTTCACAATGAGGCAAACACTACCTTGCTCATTCAGACTGTATTTTTGATGGCACATTTGTATGAGAAGATAGGGGCATATTGGGCTGCACGCAACTATTACTTTTATGTCGTAACGTATTGTCTTAATAATTACATGAAAAAGGGAGAAATTACCCTCTTCTTTCCAGCTGCAGCAAACAAACTTAAGTGGATTGAGCTTATGCAAGGAAGAGCAATTTTTTCGACCGAAATGCACAGTATAGAAGTAATTGCTCGAAACGCGTATCCAGGAACGATTTCCGAGGATGAAAATAACTTTGATATTTTTCTTGCCTTTCTTCTCTTTAAAACACCGTTCGAGAAATTATGCCACCTTGAGAAGCTCCCTCAATACCTTGATAGGTATGCTCTGGTTTCTTCGGCGTTAGCCTGTAGATATGAGCTTGGATACTATGATGAAGACTGGCTCGCTGATTGTAACGGAGACAAAAAAATAATAGATTGTTACATGAAACAATTGGCAAACCAACCCGCATGGGAGCAGATTAGGTACGACCCTTGGTATGGATTTGAAGCGGAGAGTATTCTTCAGTCCAAAGTCATGGGCTGTACTTTTTATGCTCACTCTACAAATGATATGTTTGCAATAGAGTTTGCTGCCACGCTTTTAGCGACAATAGAGTGCTTCCTATCCACGGGTTTCTACAACGATATTTTTTCTCAAGCAAGTTCATTTGAGATAAAAATCATTAAGGTTCCACAAAATGAGTTCACAATTAATGTCGAATACAGCAAAAAGGCCCCAACACACATGAGCATTTTGATTTCCGAGTACAGTAAATCTGAATTTCAATCCGCTCACAAATTGCTTTCTGATATATGGGTATTATCACATTTTAAAGAAACAGGTCCTTTATATATTGCAATAGTAAAATTTAAACCGTTGTTCTTGACATCCAGACTCACACGCGTATATTATAAAAGAAATTATCATAAAATAATTTATCATAAGGAGGCGTGTATGCATGAAGTTTATAGGCAGGCAAGCCGAGCTTAGCAAGCTGAACGCAGAATATACCCGTGACGGCAGCTTTGTGGTCATCTATGGCCGCCGCCGAGTTGGCAAAACGACGCTGATCAAAGAGTTCTTGAAGAAAAAAACCGCCTTTTACTTTCTGGCTACCGAAGAACTGGAGAGCCAGAGCATGAAACGGCTGGCCGGAGTCATAGCCCGTACAACGAAAAATGCGCTGCTGCAGAAGGCGACCTTCACGGACTGGCTGGATCTGTTTCAGGTAATTGCAGATTATAAGCCCGAAGAAAAGAAGGTGCTTGTCATTGACGAGTTTCCGTACCTGGTAAAAACAAATTCGGCGTTTCCCTCTATCCTGCAAAATGCCTGGGACGAAATTCTGAAAGACAGCAATGTAATGCTGATTCTGTCTGGCTCCCTGATCGGCATGATGAAGAAGTATGCTTTATCGTATGACAGCCCCCTGTATGGCCGCAGAACGGCACAGATCCGGTTGGCTCCGTTGCCTTTTACGGATATATACGCCGTTCAGAAAATACCATTTGCGCAAGCAGTAGAACAGTACTCTGTAACGGGCGGCGTTCCGAAGTATCTGGAGTTTTTTGAGGATGGCCGACCGCTGGAAGAGCAGCTGGAAGATGCCGTTTTGTCCAAAAGCGGTTTCTTGTATGAGGAGCCAAATTTTCTGCTGAAAAGCGAGTCGCTGACAGCTGTGAACTATTTCTCCATCATCAAAGCCATCGCAGACGAGAATCATAAGTTGGGCAAGATTGCCGGAGCACTGGGGCAGGAGACTTCTGCGTTGACACAATATCTGTCTACGCTCACGGATTTGAGTTTCGTCGAAAAGAAAACTCCGATAACGGAAAAGAACCCGGAAAAATCCCGTAAGGGGCTGTATTTCATTTCAGACAATTTTATCCGCTTCTGGTTCCGCTATGTTTATCCTTATAAAGGGGAGCTGGAGCTGGATAACACGCAGATCGTGCTGGACGAGATCAACAAGGATTTTGTAGAGAAATTTGTGGCATTTGCGTATGAGGATATCAGCCGAAATATCTTTGCCGATTTGTGCAGAGACGGAACGATTCCTTTTGTACCGTCCCGCATCGGCTCGTATTGGCTGAATGATTTTGACAGCGATACAGAAATAGATGTGGTCGCCGTAGACCATCAGAACAAGCAAGTATTTGCCGGAGAATGTAAGTTTCATTCTAAGCCGGTGGATGCGCCGGTATATTTTGCGCTGAAAGAAAAGGTTGACGGCGCTGCGGAAATTCATAAGGCATTTCCGGGATACGATGTTCTCTTCGGCGTGTTCAGCAAAAGCGGGTTTACGCAGCGCATGCTCGATACTGCAAAGGGAAATAACCGTCTGCTCCTGATCGACGAGGATCATTTGGCATAGTCTCTTCTTTTGCAAAATCACGTTTCTCCCAGTGCTTCCTGTTTTCGCAAAGCCCAAACAGGCAAAAAGGAGGTCAAGAGACAATGATTTATTTTACCGCAGACGCACATTTCGGCCATGCCAATATTATTAAGATGTGTGAGCGGCCGTTTCCCGATGTGGAGACCATGAACGAGTCCATGATCGCCGCATGGAACGAACGGGTGCACGGAAACGATACCGTATATATTGTGGGCGATATGTTCTTCCGCTGCCCCGCCCCGGAAAACATTCTGAAGCGGCTCAAGGGCAAGAAGCGGCTGATCGTCGGCAACCATGACGGCACCTGGATGAGCAAGGTTGATATGAGCCGGTACTTTCTCAGTGTGGACAACTTTCTGGAAGCCTCGGACGGCGCGCACGCCTTAACGCTATGTCACTATCCGATGGTGACATGGAAGCACACCACACGGTCGTACATGATCCACGGCCATATTCATGCCGATACCAAGGCGGATTTCTGGCCGCTGCTCCGCTGTCGGGAGAATGTATTAAATGCCGGTGTGGACGTGAACGGCTATCATCCAGTCACATTCGATGAGCTGGTAGAGAACAACCGGAAGTTCAAGGCGTTACACGCTGCGCGGGGGAAGCCAACATAATTTGGCCGACACAGTGCAAGTTGCAGGGCAAATCACGATGCAAGATATACTCAGCTATTGCATGACACAGGGTCAAGAACACAGCAGGGCTGCCGCAGCCAAAGTACAAAACTGATATGAACTTAGGGGGTACCCCCCAAGTTACCCCCTAAGATGCCCCCCAAGATAAAACTGTTACATTCTGCGCAGAACCCTGCAGCAAAGCAGAAATCGCCAACTATTGTGGTTTCAAATCTCCGAACACTTGTCTCATAGGTTGTCTTATGTGTCTTTCCTAAGGATATCCAGGTACTCTTCATAGGCAAAGACAAGCGCTTTGCCGGATTTTGCGGAATACTTGAGAATATTCCGATTGCATAGCATGGTAATATAATTTGCCGTACCGTTTCTGGAAAGGCCAAGTGCACTCGCCGTCTTGACTGTTTCTATAATTGGATTCTGCTCAATGTAGGCAAGCAGCCTCATGATGTTGTGCCGCGAACGGGTCGGGACATCCGCCAACTTAGCTTCATTTTTCTGGTGAAGCGCATTTAGGCGGTCGATAGTTTCGGTTGCATCTTCAGCTGTTTCCGCAATACCACGAAGGAAAAATTTTACCCACTGCTCGTAATTACCGGCTTTGCGAACCTCGCTCATTCTGTCATAATATTCGATCCGATTCAATTTCAGGAAGCACGACAGATACAGCACCGGAGAAGAAAGCTCGTTCATGCCCATCAGAAACAATGTTATCAGTAGTCTGCCAACTCGTCCGTTGCCATCGAGAAATGGATGAATCGTCTCGAACTGATAATGAATCAGCGCAGCCTTAATCAACGGATCCATGCCATCCTCATCGTTCATGAATTTCTCAAGAGCTGACATGCACTCGGCCATGTCCTGCGGGTTGGGCGGAATATACCGAGCGTTTTTCAGCGTACTGCCTGCGCCCCCGATCCAGTTTTGCGATATACGGAATTCGCCAGGTGTTTTATCGCCGCCCCTTACACTATTCATCAGCACCGCATGTGTCTCCCGAATTAATCGGTTGCACAGCGGCAAATCTACCAGACGTTTGATGGCGAAATTAATTGCGCGAACATAATTTACAACATCCGAAACGTCCGCATTAATGTTCTCATCAACCTCGGGATTCAGGACATCTTCCAATGTGCATTGCGTCCCCTCAATTTGGGAGGACACAAGAGCTTCCTTTCGGACGTACATGGATATAAACAGGTCCTTGTTGGGGATGCGGTCAGATAGGCCGTTGAGCAACGCGAGCTTTTTGTGAGCGTCAATCAGAAGCTGCTGCATCTCAGTGTCAATCTCTATATTCGGTTGCGGCGGCAATGGCTGGGGATAAAATGAGGTGTACGCCATTTCTCCGCTGAGGTTCTGTACAGTCTTTCCTGCACGATTCTTCACGCCGTCTCCTCCTATTTGAGTTTTTCAATAATAGTATAACCAGCAAAACTCACAAAATCAATAGTTTGTGAGTTTTCGCGTTTTGTTTTCTCACGTAAAATCATAAAAAAGCAATTCCTTATAATTATTGTTCCGCGCATGAGGCTTAAAGTGCATATCCACGCGCCGTCTATCCAGTTTCGGATAGGCGGCTTTTTCATGCCCGTACATAGCCGTCCAGTTTTGCGCAGACGGCAAATTCATCAAAAAGGAGGAAAACCAATGGAGAACGGCAAAGTAATTGCCATCACGAACCAGAAAGGCGGCGTCGGAAAAACGACCACCGCCGTGAATCTCGGCGTCGGTCTGGCACGGTTCCAAAGAAAGAAGGTGCTGCTTATCGATGCTGACCCGCAATCGAGTCTCACCGTTGCGTTCGGACACAGAAATCCCGATGTAATCGATGTGACGCTCGCCACGGTCATGGATGCGGTAATTGAAGACCGGCCGATCGAGAAAAACGTAGGCATCCTGCACCACAGCGAGGGCGTGGATATTCTCCCTTCCAACATCGAACTCTCCGGTATGGAAACTGGGTTATTCAATGTCATGAGCCGTGAGTACGTTCTGAAAAACGCCATCGAAAGCATGAGACAGGATTATGACTATATCCTGATCGACTGCATGCCGTCGCTGGGGATGATGACGGTCAACGCCTTAGCTGCCGCAGACAGCGTAATCATTCCCTCCCAGCCGAGTTTTCTGTCAACAAAAGGTCTGAATCTCCTGCTGCACTCTGTCTCAAAAGTGAAGCGCAGTATCAACCCGAAGTTGCGGATTGACGGGATTTTGCTGACGATGGTGGATAACCGCACAAACAACGCCCGAGGGATCATCGAATCCCTTCGCAGCACAGTGGGACAGAACATCAAAGTGTTCGATACCGAGATCCCACACTCGGTTCGTGCGGCGGAATGTTCCCTAACCGGCAAGAGTATCTTCTCCCATGATAAGAACGGCAAGGTCGCCGCGGCCTACGAAATGCTGACAAAGGAGGTGACCGAGCTTGAAAGAACGGCCGTTGATCGACCTGGGCATGACTGGGTACGATGAGCTTTTTATGAACGACGCGGAGCGCCGGGAGGTGTCGCTTCCAAAGATCTATACCATCCCGCTTTCCGAAATCGATGACTTTCCGGATCATCCGTTTCAGGTTCGCCTGGATGAGGATATGGATCAGCTTGTGGAGAGCGTCAAAGAACGAGGCGTTATTACGCCCATCACCCTGCGGCAGAAGACGGATGGGCGGTACGAAATCGTATCCGGCCACCGGCGCCGAAAGGCGTGTGAGTTGGCAGGCCTTGCGACAGTTCCAGCGGAGATTAAAGAGCTGACAAGGGACGAGGCCATCATTTTAATGGTGGAATCCAATTTGCAGCGCTCTACGATTCTGCCAAGCGAAAAGGCTTTTTCCTACAAAATGCGGCTGGAAGCGATGAAGAGACTGCCGGGGAGGCCGACGAAAGAAAATGTGTCCCCACTGGGGACACATTTAAGATCAGATGAAATTCTGGCGCAAACAGTTGGAGACAGCCGCAATCAAATCAATCGCTACATTCGCCTCACAGAGCTTATCCCAGACCTCCTCGCGATGGTAGATGAAGGCCGCATTGCTCTGCGGCCGGCAGTCGAACTCAGCTATCTGGGCAAGCTGGAACAGCAGGACCTCGCCGCGGCAATCGGGCTTTCGCTGGCAACGCCGTCCCATGCGCAGGCCATCAAGCTGCGAGCTTTTTCCAAGGAGGGCAAGCTCTCTCCGGCGGTCATCGAATCCATCATGTGCGAGGAAAAGCCGAATCAAAAAGAGAAAATCAACATCAAGTACGCGGAAGCAAGAAAGTACATTCCCTCCAGCGTTCCCTACGAGCAGACCGGTGCGTATATTTTAAAAGCGCTTGAATACTACCACCGGCATCTGGAACGCCAGAGGGGCGATGCAAGATAAAATGCCGGTCACGCCAAGGGAGCAGTCTGCCCTTTTCACAATGGTGGCATTGCGAGCTTCCCCCTCTCACACTCTCCCCTGTAAACCCGGCTGTTTACCGGCTGAAAGAAAGATATACCGGCTTGTTTTCTCAAGTCCCAACACCAACAAAGATCGGAGTGATGCATGATGAAGTATTTCGTGGATGTGAAAGATATCAGTTACGCCACCATCGCCGTGGAGGCAAAAGACGCCGCCGAGGCGGAAGCCATTGCGAAGGAGCTATATTTCAGCGGAAAGATCAACTGGAATGAGGCCGACGTCACATGGGAAGCCCGTCCCGATGAGCGGAATCGCGGAGACTGCCGATGAGCCTGCCTATGTCCGAAGAGCAATTTGCGTTTGTCATCTGGTCCAACGAGTATCTGGACTGGGATAACTACCAGGATGCTTTCGAGGAGGACTATTCCGGCCTGTCCGACGATGAGAAATACCAGCTTATGTGCGATCTCAACAGCGATTATCTGGACGATGAGCGCCGGAATCTGGATGTTCAAGTGGGTACACCCATCATCGTCATTGCCGATATCGGCCGGTGGGATGGACGGCACACCGGCTACCGGGAAATCTCCAGCGGCTGTATCAAGGATTGCCTGGAATCGCAGCTGGACGGCGTAACCTGGTATGTGGACGGCAAGGGCGATTTCCGCATGGACGGCTATCACCACGACGGCCGCAATTACTACCTCTACCGCAAATACCGGGAAGGCATCAGCGAGGAGGCCATCGAGGACTTCAAAGGAAAGATCCTCGACCATACGCTGACAGCGGAGGACATCGACCGAGTAACAGCACGCCTTAGCGATGATATCGCCGATGTCTATGGTTTCCGGCTGCCGGAGCAACGAAAAAAGCATGAAAGGAACGACGCAAGATGAAGAAGGTCTGTCCCACCGGGGTAAACCTCGTAGCTAGGATCGACTATCTGGGCTTTCGCGGCGAAGTAGTCGAAAGCGTCGAATACAAGAGCGAGGAACAGTTTCTGCCCGACCTGAAGGAGCGGTTGAACTGTGGCGTGCCGCTGTGCGTGACGCTATACCGAGACCTGAATGGAAAAACGATCTCTCGGAATTTTCTGGCAGAGGTTGATACGCCTCCGAAAAGGGTTTCCGTTGAAGACGTTCCTTCTCAAACACCGAAAGATCGGAGGGATGCAAGATGAAGACAGAAATCGTGTTTATCGACGAGGACACCCTGACGCCGGAAGAATGGGAGGCGATCGCAGATGAGCCGACCGAAGAATAAGGACGAATACCGTGCTGAGCTGGCCGAGACCTTCGCTCATGTGCTGGAGGAAAAGGGGCTGGAGTGGCAGAAGGAATGGCGCGGCAGTGGCAACGATGCTCCGCATAACGGCATCACCAAGGCCTGCTACCGGGGCAGCAATGCCTTCTGGCTCTCCCTCATCGCCATGATGAAGGGCTACAACGATCCTCGCTGGGTGACGATGGTACAGATCATGGATGTAGACGGCAAATATCACCCCAAACAGAAGTGGCACCTGAAGAAAGGTTCCAAGGCCACCTATGTGGAATACTGGTACCCCTACGATATCGCCAATAAGAAGGCGCTGACCTGGGAGCAGTACAAGCAGGAACTACAGGATGGCCGCGGCGAAAAGGAGTTTACGCTGTCCACACGTTACACGGCGGTGTTCAACGCCTGCGATATTGAGGGAATGCCGGAGCGCCCTGCGGTGCAGGAGAGCGATATCGCGCCGGATGTATTGGTCGAAAAGCTCAGCACGGGGATGGGCGTAGAAATTCTGACAGACGGCAGCGATCAGGCATACTATTCGCCCATGCAGGACAAGATTCACCTGCCCAGCCCCGGCTCGTTCCATAGCGAGTACGCCTTCAACGCCACAGCACTCCATGAACTGTCTCACTCCACCGGCCATCCCGCAAGGCTGAACCGGCCGCTGGGGGCGCTGTTTGGCACACCGCAGTATGCTTACGAGGAGTTGGTGGCGGAGATGTGTTCCTGCTTCATGGGTGTCGATCTGGATGTGACCGCTACACCGCAGCACATCGATAACCACAAGGCCTATGTGCAGTCCTGGATTCAGGCCATCCGGGACAAGCCCGAGACACTGATCCGCGCCATTAAGGATGCGCAGGCAGCAGCCACTTACATGGATTATAAGGCCGGGCTCATCACCGACAAGGAATATGAAAAGGCCTGCGGTTCTGTGCTGGAGGTGAAGCAGAAGGAGCGCGACCAGGAGCGATGATTTGCATATTTGCCAATCACCGTTGGTTCCGATAGCATAAAAGAAAACGACGAGGTGGTGACTATGTTGTTCTGGAAGAAAGAGCAGAAAGTAGTTGTTGCGCTGAGCCAACGCGAGGTGCGCCTGATGATGACGGCGCTGCTGAATTTCCGGAATAAGGCTGTGAAGGCCGGGAAATCCACGGAGGATATCAATGAACTGATCCTCCGAATCATGAAGTGAATATGGAAGACATAGGGCAGTACTGTTGTTTCTGCGGACATACTATTTCAAAATCATTTCTGCATATAGTTTGAGATAGTATGTGCAGATAATCTGGATGAGCTCTTGCTTTTCTGCATATAATATTCTATAATTATATGCAGAAAGGCGGGTGCTGTATGAGAAAATTCGATTACTCCTTTTTGAATAACGGTTTGTTGCCTGCAAACCTTGTGAACCTCACTTCCAATATTGCGGCGCTGAAAACTATGGCAGGCGTGCGCAAGGACGAATACACGCAGATCTTCACCGAGTTGGAAGCCGTCGCAAAGGTTCAGTCCATCAAAAGCTCTAACGCCATCGAGGGCATTGTAACAAGCGACGAGCGTATCGCCGCCATTGTCAATCAGAACAGCGCCCCGCTGAACCATAATGAGGCGGAAATCGCCGGATATCGTGACGCCCTTAATGCGATCCACCTGGACTATGAGCACATTGATTTCCGGCAGAGCGACATTCTGCGGCTGCACGAAATGATGATGAGCTTTGCGGGTTACGAGTACGGCGGGCAGTACAAGACGGACGACAATGTGATTCTGGAAATCGACGCTGACGGAAACCGCCGTGTCCGTTTCCGTCCTACGCCTGCAAGCGAAACGCCGAAAGCAATGGAGCAGTTGGAGCTTGCCTATCTGGATGCCCGAAGCGATGCGAATATCAACCAGCTTCTTTTGATACCCTGTGTAATTCTGGACTTCCTCTGCATCCACCCGTTCCGGGACGGCAACGGCAGAATGTCCCGCCTGCTTTCCCTGCTGCTGCTATACAAAAACGGCTTTGATGCCGGGAAATATGTGTCCTTTGAAGAGCAGATCAACAACTACAAGGCGTATTATTACGAAGCCCTGCGGCAGTCCTCGGCCGGGTGGGAAACGAATGAGAACTCCTATTTCCCCTTTATGGAGAATTTCCTGTCTACCCTTTATATGTGCTACAAGGAACTGGACAAACGGTTCGCGGTGGTACACGGCAAGAAGATCACGAAGAAGGCCCGTGTGGAAGCAACGGTTCTGAACAGCCTGACTCCACTTTCCAAAACTGAGATCTGCAAGATTCTTCCCGATGTCAGCCCCACGACCGTCGAAGCTGTCCTTGGCGTAATGGTCAAAACAGGCTCGATAAGGCGGATCGGTGCAGGGCGAACAACACGGTATATTAAGGCGCAAACGGAGCGTTGAACTTTCTTCCGGAGAGCAGAGCGCCGTAACACATTTTTCCGGGAAAATTGATAGCCGCTACGCACATTTTTCTGACTTTTGTGCGGGAAAAGTTACACATTTTTCCTGCACATCGCCGAAAACACGGAGATACTTTTTTCAGCTTCCTCAAAACTACTTGTTTTGCGGGACAGTTGAGTGTAATTAAATCAAATCACGATTTGGTAAATCAAGATTTGGTTTAAACGGAGGCGAGCCTATGTTTATCGGCAAGGAGACAGAACTCAAATTCTTGAATGATAAGCACACAGATGCCTGTGCGACCAGCTTATTGTGTTGTGCGGCAGGCGGCGTGTCAGCAAAACCGATGGTAATCGATGAGTTCCTGTATATGTGCCGTGGGAACAAAAGCCCCGGCGCGAGATAAAGGCAAACGCCGCCGATTACGGCACCCCAAGGGGAAACTTCATCAATGTTGGCTGCATGATGCCGTATATGGACTATACGCCGAGAACGCTGGATGCGATTATCGAAGGAGATGCAAAGTATCATGAAGAAAATTCCGACGCTCTTTGAGCGGATATTTGACAACCATCATAAAGTCGGAATTAACAACAAGGTTCATCCCGGCATGGAATGGGTTCTGAGCGGAGAAGGCATAGCAACCGAAAAGATTGACGGCAGCTGTTGTGCGATAATTGGCGGAGTATTCTACAAAAGATACGATGCAAAGCGCGGCAAGATTCCGCCGGCGAATGCGATTCCCTGCTGCGATCCGGACCCCATAACCGGCCACTGGCCGCACTGGATTCCCGTGGACGAGAGCGACAAGAGCAATATCTGGTTCATTGAAGCCTATCGCAATGCCGGCTGCCCTACGGAGGAAGGCACTTACGAAGCAATCGGTCCGCATTTCCGCGCAAACCCATACGGACTTGAAAAAGATGTGATCGAGAAGCACGGTATTCGCGTTTTGCCGGATGTGCCGAGAAATTTCGAGGGAATTCGTGATTACCTTGAGAAGCACAACATCGAGGGCATCGTATTTTGGAAGGATGGACAGCCGCAGTGCAAGATTAAGCGCAGCGATTTCGGGTTCCCGTGGGGAGAATGACAAGTACCGTCTGCTTAGCCGCCTGATTTGAAATCGGGCGACTTTTGCATGAATGGTGAAAGCCTGTGCAGACACGCATAATTGCCGCCTGTGTAGGCTAAAATACAAGCGCATCGTATTTTAGCCCATAAACTATTGATTATTCTTCTCTCTTAGGCTATAATAAAGGTGCATCGTATTTTAGCTTAAAGGAGGCGGGGCAATGTATATTGAGAGACAGCTTGAAAAGAAGTTTATTGCAATCAATGAGGAGTACGCTTGTGTGCTGCTGACGGGTCCGCGTCAGGTCGGAAAGTCCACCATGCTGCGGCATCTGATGGAGGGGACGGCACGAGCCGAGGTTTCGCTGGACGATCTGGAGGAGCGCAGACTTGCCAAAACCGATCCTGCAATGTTCTTGAAGCTGCACCCCGCGCCGGTTCTCATCGATGAGGTTCAGTATGCACCGGAGCTGTTTTCGTATATCAAGATCGCTGTGGATAATGGCGCTGCACCCGGCTCCTATTGGCTGACCGGCTCTCAGGCGTATCGCCTGATGGAGCTGGCACAGGAATCCCTGGCAGGAAGAACCGCCATTCTTCATATGTCGGCACTGTCACAGTCGGAGCTTTGCGGAGCGGTGGATGTTTCACCCTTTTCATTGGAACTTGATGAATTGCAGAAGCGCAAGGCGTTACTTCTCCCCGCCACACCGAATGAGATCTACCAAAGGATTTGGGACGGTGCGCTTCCCGGCCACCGGAGCGGCAAGTATAAAGACCGTGACGTCTTCTACAGCAGCTATATTCAGACCTATATCGACCGGGATGTGACCACCGACATCCCCGGCGTGGATAAGGTGATGTTTGCCGACTTCATTCGCGCTGCCGCCTGCAGAAGCGGCCAGATGTTGAACCTGCATGACATCGCCGGAGATGTGGGCGTCAGTGACGATACCGCAAAGCGCTGGATGAAGGAGCTTGAAAAATCGGGGATCGTGTTCTTCCTGCACCCCTACTCCAACAATCTTTTGAAGCGGACGATCAAAACGCCGAAGATGTATTTCTTTGATACAGGCCTTGTCTGCTATCTGACCCGGTACTCAAGCCCCGAAATTTTGATGAATGGCGCAATCAACGGTGCCATCTTAGAAAACTATGTTGTGTCGGAAATTATAAAAACCTACAGCAACAGTGCGCAGGACTGTCTGCTGCATTATTACCGGGACAAGAACAGCAACGAGATCGACTTGATTATGGAGAGCGACGGTCAGCTGCACCCCATCGAGATCAAAAAAAGCATCAACCCGCCCACACAAATTACGAGCGCTTTCAAGCTGCTGGATAAGGCCTCTGTGCCGAGAGGGACAGGCGCGATCATCTGCCTTCGGGAGTCATTGAGCGCAATTGACAGCAGCACATACATCGTCCCCGTGTGGATGATATGATATCGGTCCTTAAAAACGAATATAGTTATGGATTCAGCCGCCTGGTTTCAAAGAGAAATCAGGCGGCTATTTTACTGAAGGGGTGATTTTATGATATGGCCAACTTGATCTACTACGGCATGCTGTTCTTCATTCACGTCACGGCCCCCTTGTTTCTCGTCATCTATAGCGTAAATGACGAGAAACATCAAGGCGTTAATGGTAATATTCGGTCGATGCTTTCGAGCATTTATGTTCAGCGGAACTGCCCACTTTATGAACAGTATATCCACAATATAAAATGAAAAACAACCAACACGAATGAAGGAGGAACAATGACAAGCGAAGAACTGAATACCGCCATCTATGAAAAGATGGCAGCGGAGCAGAGTGCCTACCGTGACCGGCTCTTAACGCTCCCGCCCGATGAGATCCTGCAGCACGCTTATGAGTACGCCGTGCGGCAGGATATTTTATTTGCTATGGAAGATCTGGAGCTGCAGCCGGAGCAATGCCGGGCTTTGCTGAAATCCCCCAGTCCGGTGGCCGATATCCTGAAGGATTTTGAAAAGCTGGAGCTGGGCTACATGGATGCCATCCGGGACTGCATCGATGGCTGGGCTTCCAAGATGATGCAGCTGGAAAAACAGAAGGAGGCGCGCTGATATGCCCTATGTAACAGCGGAAGCCATTGAGGCTGCTCGGCAGATCGACCTGCTGACTTATCTGCGAACACAGGAACCCGGTGAGTTGGTGCACGTCTCCGGCAATACCTACTGCACCCGGGAGCACGACAGCCTGGAAATCTCGAATGGCAAATGGCATTGGTTTTCCCGCGGGATCGGCGGGAGGAATGCGCTGGACTATCTGGTAAAGGTGAAGGAAATGTCTTTCCCGGATGCGGTGAGCTTGCTGACCGGAACGCCGCCGCAGTCCTATACCGCCCCAAAAGAACCGGTCATCCCCAAGGAGCGCCGCCTCCTGCTGCCAGATGTAGACACCAACTGCGATACCGTGAAGCAATACCTGGATGGGCGCGGGATCCACGCGACGGTTGTTGACTACTGCATCGAAAAGAAAATCCTTTTCCAGACGGCGCAGTACAAGAACGCCCTGTTCGTGGGCTATGACCAGATGGGCAAGCCACGTTACGGAGCTTTGCGCAGTACGTTCAGCCGGTACAAATCCGAAGCCGCCGGCAGCGACAAGCACTACTCTTTTTCCATTATGGAGAATCCGGACGCTCATACCGTCCATGTGTTCGAGGCAGCCATCGACCTGCTCAGCTATGCCACGCTGGAGCTTTACGAGGGCATCGACTGGAAGCAGGATGCGCTGCTGTCTCTGGCCGGGGTGTTTGCGCCCAAACGGCCGGGCGTGGTGCCGGTGGCGCTGCGCCGGTTTCTGAACGAGAATCCAAAGATCACCACGCTGCGGCTGCATCTGGACAACGACGCAGTGGGCCGTGCCGCGGCAAAAGGGATTATGGACGGCCTCCCGGGCTTCACCATTCTGGACGAGCCGCCCATCCGCGGAAAAGACGTCAACGAACAGCTCCAACTGCAGGTTGGGCGCATGAAAAAGAAGGAGGAACAAGAACGATGAACAACAAAGTAAATGAGAGCCGCCGCGATTGGGGCGAGGAAATCGCTGCCCAGCCGCTGCGCCCGGAGATTTCCGTAGTGCTGTGCGAACCCGGAAAGCTGGCAAAGACAGCCACCATCGAGGCATCCTTGGAGAGCTATCAGAAAATCGTGGGTGGGTATATCGAGGCTTATTACCCCTTTGAAGAGCCCGTCTGCATCGTATGCAACGAGGAGGGCAAGATTAACGGTCTGCCCCTGAACCGGGCGATCTATGCCGAGCCGGATCGCGGAGAAATGCTGGATATCATCGCCGGGACATTCTTCGTCTGCGATTGCAGCGGCGAAAATTTCGGCAGCCTCTCTCCCGACCAGCTCCGCCGTTATACGGAGTTATTCAAGTACCCGGAACGGTTTTTCCGAGCCGGTAATGATATCAAGGCCGTGCCTTATATCCCGGAAAGAAGTCAGGAGCGCTGAGGCGCGGGTGTCTCGAGGAAAATGCCCGCGGCATTTTCTTAGCAAGCATCGTGCTTTGACGGCACATTGGCTTGTTGGGGTAACCCCAAACCCTTATTACATTATTACACGCGGAAAGGAGGCAGCATGGCCAGAAGAAACATCAAAATCGACCTGCGGCTCAGCGAGCAGGAAATGGAGCGGCTGCGCCGGGACGTGGCGCGATCCGGCTGGTCTCGGGAGAAGTACCTCCGGGCGTTGATAGAGCACAGCATCATCAAGGAAATGCCCTCTATGGACCTCGTTGCGGTGCTCCGCAATCTCCAGCAGATCAATAACAACATCAACCAGATCGCCCTCGTCGCCAACGCCAAAGGCTTCATCGACACGGCGGCCTACTGGGAGAACGTTGACCGGCTGAAAAAGACGATCCATGAATTATTGGAGGTGATGTACGGTTCATGGCAGTAACATCCCTGTGGCGTGTCCGCGGCTACATCGGCAAGGTGCTCCTCTATGCCGAGAATCCGGACAAGACCACAAACCCCGAGACGATCCCGTCCGCTGCGGAGACTAACCGCGAAGCGCTGGAGGACGTGATCGCCTACGCCGGCCGCGAGGCCGCGACCAATCGAAGGCAGCTGGTCACCGGCGTAAACTGCACCGCCGGGACGGCCCGCAGCGAAATGATAGCCGTGAAAAAGCGGTTCCGCAAGGAAGACGGGACAATCGCTTATCACGGCTATCAGTCGTTTCGGGAGGGCGAGGTCACACCGGAACAGGCGCACCGCATTGGCATTCAGCTGGCCGAGGAGCTGTGGGGCGAACGATATCAGGTGTTGGTGGCGACCCATGTGGATAAGGAGTCCCACATCCACTCGCACTTTGTCATCAATACAGTCTCCTTTGTGGACGGCCAAAAGTTCTACCGCTCCAATAGTGATTACGCCCGGATGCGCGAGGTCTCGGATCGACTGTGCCGGGAATACGGCCTCTCCGTCGTCCGCCGCCCGGAGGGCAGGCGCGAAAACTACAGCGCATGGTCTGCCGAGAAAAACGGCAAGCCCACCAACCGCAGTCTCATCCGCGCCGATATCGACCGCGCCATCGCGGCTTCCCTGACGACGGCTGAGTTTTTCCAAACGCTGGCGAATATGGGCTACGAGCTGAAGCTCACCACGGAATCCGGTAAGGCGCTGCAGCGCCCCTCTCTGCGGCCGCAGGGCTCAGCGAGGTTCTATCGCTTCGACCGCCTGGGCGCGGAGTATACGCTGGACACCATCGAGAGCCGCATTTTAGAGCGCATCCGTCGTCAGGCGCCTTTTCCGGAGGATGAGCAGCGGCAGTACCGGAAGTACCGCACCGAGCATCCGCCCCACACCAAAGCCAAGGGGATCGCGGCGCTCTATTACTATTACTGCTACGAGCTGCACATTTTCCTCCGCTTTCCGGCTTCTGCGACGAGGCTCTCGGCTGCTATGCGGCAGGATCTGCGGAAACTGGACCGGCTGGACGAGCAGACCCGGTTTTTGGAGGAAAACCAAATCGAGACTTACGCGGATCTTGACAAGTATCGGGAATACGCCAACGGTGAGGTCGCTGCCCGCACAGCGGAGCGAACCGGTCTCCGAAACAAGCTGAAGCGGACGATCCGCGCCGGAGACGCGCTCACGGTCGAGGAGATGAAACAGCAGATTGCGGGTGTCTCCGGGGAAATCAAGAAATTACAGGAATCCCTGAAAATCTGTGACAGCGTCCGGCAGCGCGCCGAAGACATTCAGACGCAGCTGGACGCGCTGCAAAACGAACGAAAGGAGCAGGAAGATGAACTATTCGGGAGAAGCGGCGGAACAGGTCGTGAGGATGAGCCTCAACGGCGTGGAAGTCGCAGCTAAAATCAGCGGCAAGGCGGCTGAACGGCTGGCCGTTTTGCTGTATGCCGTTCTGCGGGATCAGAAGAAGACCCGCGGCAAAATCCGGCTTACCAACATGCTGAAAAGCGGCAAGGAGCTGAAGGTATTCGCCGTCCGGGACGGCGAGTTGCGAAAATTCTGCGAGGAGGCCAAGAAGTACGGCGTTCTCTACTGTGTGCTGAAGGATAACAATGCCGCGGACGGCCTGACGGACATCATGGTCCGGGCGGAGGACGCTGGAAAGATCAATCGCATCTTTGAGCGCTTCGGTCTGGCCACGGTGGACATGGCCTCGGTGAAAACGGAGATCCAGCAGTCCCGCGAGGACAAAGCCAAAGGTGGCGGGGAAATCCCCACGCCCGAGCGGACGCAGACGGCGGATGACAAGCTGAATCAGTTTCTGGAGGCGGTAGCCGCCGAGCAGCCCGACCCCACGGCGGAGCAGGCGGAAAATGCAAACCCTACCACGGCCCGGATGGCGAAGTCCCGTCCGTCCGAGCGTTTCTTCGGGAGCAGAGACTCCCGCGGCGGCGTGGACGGCTCTGACCGAGGCTCCCGCCCCTCCGTGCGGGAGGCGCTGCGGGAGATCCGCCGCGAGCAGGGACAGAAACCGCCGGATGCCGAGAGAGAAAATATGCACATCCCCATTCGCGTTAAAAAGAAGGACGACAAGGAGGTGTCCCTGTGATGGCCGAAGACAAGGTGGTCGTGACGCTGGACAGTTTCGAGCAGCGGCTGATGGTCAGCGCCCTTACGGATTTCCGCAATGAGCTGCTCCGTGAAGAGAAGCCCACGGAGGATGTTGATGGCCTGCTTCTGAAAGTCATTGACGCGGTACCGCAGAAGGAACGAAAGAAGGCAGACCGTGCGGCACGATAAATTCTCGAAACAGAACATCCTTCTGTATATTTCAGGTGCTGTTTTGGCTGTGTGGTTTGGGCTTTTGTCGGCTCCTTGCCTAAAGGACGGTTTGGTTGGCCTGATTCGTGAATTCGGAACCATTATGCAAAATCCCTTCAAGATCCAGCTCTGCGAGGACAGTCTAAAAACTGTCCTCATTTTTCTTGGAATCTACGGTTTGGGCATAGGTGTTTATCTTTCCTCATCCCGCAATTACCGGCGGCGGGAGGAGCACGGCTCCGCCCAATGGGGCTCGCCCGCGCAGGTGAACAGGAAGTATGCAGACAAGGTTCCAGCACAAAACAAGATCCTCACCCAGAATGTCTCCGTCGGGCTGGACGGCCGCAGACACCGGCGCAATCTGAACACGCTGGTCTGCGGCGGCTCCGGCGCGGGCAAAACGAGGTTCTTTGCCAAGCCAAACCTGTGTCAGGCCAATTCCAGTTACGTTGTGCTTGACCCAAAGGGTGAACTCCTCCGCGATACCGGAAACCTGCTCTTGGCCAAGGGGTACGACATCAAGATACTGGATCTTATCAACATGGAGAAAAGCCATTGCTATAACCCCTTTGTGTATCTGCGCAGCGACAACGACATTCAGCGTCTGGTGACGAATCTCTTCAAAAATACCACACCGAAAGGTTCGCAGAGTCAGGACCCGTTCTGGGATCAGGCGGCGACCATGCTTCTATTGGCGCTCATCTTCTACCTGCACTACGAGGCCCCGCCGGAGGAGCAGAACTTCCCGATGGTCATGGAGATGATCCGCGCCGGGGAAGTCCGGGAGGACGACGAGACCTATAAGTCCGCGTTGGATATCCTCTTTGAACGGCTGGAAATGCGGAATCCGGAGCACATTGCTCTGAAGTATTACCGGAGCTACCACTCCGGCAGCGGCAAAACCCTGAAATCCATCCAGATTACCCTGATCTCCCGGCTGGAGAAGTTCAATCTGGAGAGTCTTGCCAGCATCACACAGAATGACGAACTGGAGCTCTGGAGCATCGGCGAGAAGAAAACGGCGGTCTTTGCCATAATCCCGGATAACGACAGCTCCTTCAGTTTTCTCGTGGGGATGCTTTATACTCAGCTGTTCCAGCAGCTTTACTATCAGGCGGACGTTATCCATGGCGGCCGGCTGCCGGTACATGTCCACTTCTTAATGGACGAGTTTGCAAACGTCGCGCTGCCCGATGAGTTTGACAAGCTGCTCTCCACCATGCGCTCCCGGGAGATTTCGGTATCCATTATCATTCAGAATCTGGCGCAATTAAAGGCGCTGTTTGAAAAGCAATGGGAGTCGATCGTCGGTAACTGCGACGAGTTTCTCTATCTCGGCGGAAACGAGCAGTCCACGCACGAGTACGTCTCCAAGCTGCTCGGGAAAGAGACAATCGATACGAACACATACGGGCAGTCCAAAGGCCGCAACGGCAGCTACTCCACCAACTGGCAGCTGGCAGGCCGTGAGTTGATGACGCCGGACGAGGTGCGCATGCTGGATAACCGGTATGCGCTTCTTTTTATCCGTGGCGAGCGGCCGGTGGAGGACCTCAAGTTCGATATCCTGAAGCATCCCAACATCGCGCTTACTGCGGACGGCGGAGCCGAGCCTTACCGGCACGGCGAGGACAGCATCAGCATTGCAGCTCTGTCCATTGACGAGAGCCTGCTGAAAAAGGCCGGTGCAGAGCCGGTCAGCGAGGACGAGTACCTCTTCTTCTGCGAGGAAGAGCTCGAAGAATTACTGCAAAAGAAAATGGAGGAAAAACAACATGAGCAAGAAAACCAAGAACAGACTTGATACCCCGAACAAGGCCACGAAGGGTTTTCGCGCCTACTGTGCTGTGGTCATCACAATAGCGTTGATTACGGTGCTGTCCGCCGCGGCATTCGCCGCGGATGACCCTATCGCCGTAGTCAACAATCTCTCGGACTTCATCTTTGGCCTGATCCGTGCCGTGGGGCTGATTATCCTGGGCTGGGGCGTTGTGCAGGTCGGCATGTCCTTCCAGAGTCATGATCCAAGCCAGCGCTCCAACGGTTTCCTGACGCTGGCGGGCGGCATTGTAATTACCTTCACGAAAGAGATCCTCGACCTGATCGTCGGATGAACGAGGGGCTGCCGATGGAAAAGTGCGAATGTTATATCCACTCTCTGAAAGAGGGTGAACGGCATGTGCTCGGTGAGGCCACGATCCTGAAACGCATCGGAGACAACGACTATCTTGCTGAATACAACAGCGTGAAATGCCACGCCATTTATAACCCCTTTGTCGGGCGGTACTTTGTGGATGATGTGTATGGCGTGATCCACAGTTCGCCTGACCGGGACAGCAGATGAACCCTACGGCGCACGGGGCAGGCGGCAACACGACCTGCCCCGATTTGTCGGAAAGGAGGAATGAATGTGAGTGATAACTGGGTCGTACAAAATCTCGAAAATGCTCTGGAGACATGGAACGAGAAGCTGGCGGAAATCTGGCAGCTCCTCACGCAGTCGCCGGAGGAATTTAAAGGCGGCGCAATCTGGAATGTGATCGTCGGCATCCACGGCGCGGTGCAGGCCATCGGGCTGGCGCTGCTGGTGTTGTTCTTCGTCGTGGGCGTGATGAAAACCTGCGGCTCCTTTGCTGAGACCCGGCGTCCGGAAACCGCACTGAAACTCTTCATCCGGTTCGCTCTGGCCAAAGGCGCGGTTACCTACGGGCTGGAACTGATGATGGCGCTTTTCCGCATCGTGCAGGGAGCGATCTCCACGATCATGGACTCCGCCGGTCTCGGCGCTGCACAGGAAACCGTTCTGCCGCCGGAGATCATAACCGCAGTGGAAGACTGCGGCTTCTTTGAGAGTATTCCCCTGTGGGCGGTGACGCTAATCGGGGGGCTATTCATTACGGTGCTTTCTTTCGTGATGATCATGACGGTATACGGGCGTTTTTGCAAATTGTATCTCTATTCGGCCATTGCGCCCATTCCGCTCTCATCCTTTGCCGGGGAGCCGAGCCAGAACGTGGGGAGAAGCTTTCTCAAAAGCTACGCTGCCGTGTGTTTGGAAGGCGCGATCATTGTGCTTGCCTGCATCATCTTCTCCCACTTCGCCGCATCGCCGCCCACCGTCAAGACCGATGCCGCGGCGGTAACGATGGTGTGGAGCTATATCGGGGAGCTGATCTTCAACATGCTCATCCTGGTCGGCTCTGTAAAAATGTCCGACCGGATCGTCCGGGAGATGATGGGACTGTAATGATGTGCGGAAAGAAAATACGAAATAAAAAATCAAAAATTTTGATTTTTTGTATTGTATTTTTTAAAAATGTGCTATACTAAGAGCGAATATCAATGGAGGTGATCTCAATGCTGATTGAATTCCGCTTCAAAAACTATCGTTCTTTTCGGGATGAGGCTGTGCTCTCTATGGAAGCGACCGGGTTGAGTTCGTTCAAAAATTGCCTGATTCCGTTATCCTCTACAGTAAAGCTGCTCCCGGCTATTGCAATTTACGGCAAAAACGGCGGCGGAAAAAGCAATGTGATTCGGGCGTTTTGGTTGGCTGTACAGTTTATCCGTAACGCGCAGCGGACGCAACACGAGCGAGCGGTGGTGCCAGTAAATCCATTTGCTTTGAATGATTACTCCAAGGATGAGCCTACAGAATTTGCGTTCGAGTACACTTCCGGCGGTGTGAAATACTGGTATGGCTTTGCCGCAACACGCGAGAAGATCTATTCGGAGTATCTTTACCATGCGCCAAAAGGACAGAAGGCTTTGATCTTTAATCGCACAAAGCAGCAGTTCTCTTTTACGGAGGACAAAGCTAAGCGCGCTTTAATTGGTGAAATGGTCGCCGAAAATCAGTTGTTTTTCTCTGTGGCGTGTACCATGAACGATGCGCCATGTGTTGCAGCGATGCGCTGGTTCCGGGAGCAGATCTTCTTTTCTCGCGACTATTCGGATATTCCCCAGCAATTGATCGAGTATTCAGAAGACAAGAATATGTTGAAGTCAATCTCCGACTATGCAAAGGCGGCCGATCTGGGCATTCTGGATATGCAGTTTGAGTTCAACAGCAACGAGATTCAGGATGACGAGCCTTTGCCGGACAGCATCCCGGACGGGATTAAGGCTGCATTGGTGCAGTTTATGCATGCCCTTGCTGAAACTTCAAATCGCGGCGAGATCCATTTGAGAATGGGCGAAGTATCCGCAAAAGCCAGCCACCAGGGAGAAAACCGCAACGGGCAGACGGCAATCTATTCGCTGGAGCTGTCCGACGAGTCGGATGGTACTCGTAAGTTGATGGCGCTTGCTCCGGCAATCGAGTCTGCTTTGCACACCGGCGGTATCCTTCTGGCAGATGAGCTGGAGCGTGAGCTTCACCCGATGCTGGTGGACTATATTATTGCCAAGTTTCAGAGTAAGACTTCTAATCCCAATGGGGCCCAGATCGTTTTTACGACCCACAATACCGAGTTGATGAATCTGGAGCTCCTGCGGAAGGATCAGCTATATTTTGTTGATAAACGCGATAAGGACGGGGCCTCTGATCTGTACACCATCAGCGAATTCTCCACCCGCACAACGGAGAACATTCGGAAAGGTTACCTTGTTGGGAAATATGGTGCTATACCGGATGTTGAGATCGAGGAGGTGGAGTAAATGCCGCGTCCCACCAGACGGAGAAAGCCATATATTGTGGTATTCTGTGAAGGTGAAAGCGAACAGGCTTACACGGATTTTTTGAAAAAAGAGTTCAGAGATGTCGCGTCCATCAAGCGGCCAAGCTCTACCGGGCTTTTTGAGGAAGCAGACAATAAATTCAAAAAAGACAAAGCTTACCGTGACTATGCAGAGGTTACGGATGAAATATGGTTCTTTTTTGATGTAGAAACAAAGGATGTTGGTTTGTGGGACGCCCGTATGAAGATCATCAAGCGTCTTCGCTCCTTGCAAAAAAAGTCCGGAATCAAAGTTCGTCTTTTGATGACAACCGGCTGCATTGAGTATTGGCTGTTACTGCATTATGAAGAGAAATACGCGCCGCCGATCCAAACAGTCGCCGAAAAACAGCGCGTCATAGATCACTTGCTTTCCAAAGAGCCCAATTATCAAAAAGGTGATGTTGCTGTAACAGCGAAAATCGCAAAGAATTATCCGACGGCAGTTATCAATGCAAAGCAGACGGTTTTCAATTTGCTCCCGCAGGGACTCCCGGGCTTGGAGGATACCGATGAGCGGAACCGCTGGCTCTGTCAGAAATGCCTGACTTTCTCAACCGTTTACGAAGCAATCGACTTTTTGACCAGTCTGCAATAAGCAGGCAGCAGTCAAAGTCTCAAGGAAAACTCTCTACGGAGGTTTCCGGATTTAACGCATTTTTCTCCGACGATATAGGGAACTTTTTGCTTCATTTTCGGCCAAAAAGTTCCCTATAAACCATTCAACCGTCTCCCATCCGGGAGGCGGTTTTCTTATACCCAAACAAAGGAGGTATCCCTTTGGAAGTCAAAATCAACCGCGAGATTCGCAATTATACCGAATCCATGTTTTTCGGGCTGTCCATGCGGCAGTTCGTTTTTTCTTTGCTGGCCGTGGGCGTCGCCGTAGCGCTGTACTTTTTGCTCCGTCCGTATGTGGGGTTCGAAACGCTGAGCTGGATCGTCATTCTGGCTGCAGCTCCGTTCGGTGCGCTGGGCTTCTTCAGCTACCACGGCATGAGCGCCGGGCGGTTTCTCCGGGTATGGTTTCGCTCGGAGATCCTGGAGCCGGCGCACCTACGGGTACAGCCAACCAACCTGTATTACGAGGCGCTGAAAAGCGTCATAGAAGCTCATGAAAGAGAGGTTTATAAACGGCATGATAAAGACCCTCAGTAATCTTCTCCAGCAGGATAAAGAGAAATACCGTGTTCCCCGCCGCGTGCAGGACGTGATCCCCATCCGGCGCATCTGGCCGGACGGCATTTTTCTCGTCGGGAACAAGTACTCCAAAATGTACCGCTTCACGGACATCAACTACCTCGTCGCCAGCCGCGCAGATAAGGAGTCCATGTTTCTCCAGTATTCCGAGCTGCTGAACAGTCTGGATGCCGGGGCTACCGCAAAGATCACAATCAACAACCGCCGCCTGAATCGCGTCAACTTTGAGAAGAACATTCTTATGCCGCTGCGCGGGGATGCGCGGGACATCTACCGCCGGGAATACAACCGGATGCTGCTGGATAAGGCGATGGAGGGCAACGGCATCATTCAGGAGAAGTACATCACCGTCACGGTGCTCAAAAAGGACATAGAAGAGGCTCGTTCCTACTTTGCCCGCACGGGCGCGGATCTCTGCTCCCACTTCGCCGCCCTCGGGGCCAGGTGTACAGAGCTGGATGCCACCGAGCGCCTGCGCGTCCTGCACGATTTCTACCGCGTCGGCGAAGAGGTGGACTTTCACTTTGACGCGAAGGACATGATGCAGAAGGGACACGACTTCCGGGATTACATTTGCCCGGACAGTATAGAAAAGACCTCGGACCGCCTAAAGCTCGGCAAGCGCTTCTGCCGGGTGCTGTATCTCAAGGATTACGCTTCCTATATCAAGGACTGTCTGGTGACGGAGCTGACGGATCTGAGCCGGAACATGATGCTCTCCATCGATATTGTCCCCGTCCCTACCGACGAGGCAGTCCGCGAGGTGGAAACCCGGTTGCTGGGCGTGGAGACTAATATCACCAACTGGCAGCGCCGGCAGAACGCCAACAACAACTTTTCCGCCGTGATTCCTTACGATATGGAGCTCCAGCGTCGGGAGGCCAAGGAGTTTCTGGACGATCTTACCACCCGCGACCAGCGCATGATGTTGTGCGTCCTCACTATGGTTCTTACTGCGGAAACACAGGAGCAGCTCGATAGCGACACCGAGGCGGTTTTATCAATTGCCCGAAAGCACATGTGTCAGATCGCCGTGCTGAAATATCAGCAGTATGACGGGCTTAACACCGCGCTGCCCATCGGGACGCGGCGCATTGACGCCTTCCGGACGCTGACGACGGAGAGCCTTGCTGTGTTCATCCCCTTCAAGGTGCAGGAGATCATGGACAAGGGCGGGATTTACTTCGGCGAGAATGCCATCTCCCACAACCTCATTATGTGCAATAAGGAGACTCTGCTGAACCAGTCGGCGTTTGTCCTCGGCGTTCCCGGCTCGGGCAAATCGTTCTCTGTAAAGGAACTGATCACCTTCCTCATGCTCAACACGGATGACGACATTCTGATCTGCGATCCCGAGGGCGAGTTTGCCCCGCTGGTGGAGGCGATGGGTAACGACATCGGCACCGTCATCCATGTGGCCGCGGGCGGCAAACACCGGCTCAACGCCATGTACATGGTAGAGGGCTATGGCGAAAAGAACTCCATTGTGGATAAGTCACAGTTTATCATGTCGCTGGTTGAGCAGATTGACAAGAGCGGCGTTGGCCCGCAGCACAAATCCATCATCGACCGCTGCACGGCGCAGCTCTATCAGGAGGCGGCAGAAACCGGCATCATCCCGACGCTCTCGGCGCTGCGCGAGAAGCTGCTGGTGCAGCCGGAAGCGAAAGCGCAGGACATTGCACTCTCGCTGGAGCTCTATACGACCGGTTCTCTGGACATTTTCGGCCATGCCGGAAATGTGGATCTGGATAAGCGCGTGGTGGTGTTCAACATCCACGATCTCGGCGAACAGCTCAAGCCCGCGGGACTGCTGGTCATTACAGACACGATGCTCAACCGCGTCACGCTCAACTGGCAGCGCGGCCGGCGCACGCATGTCTTCATTGATGAATTCCATGTGGTATTTGAAAATGAGCAGAGCGGCAACTTCTTCGCCTCGGCCTGGCGGCAGTTCCGCAAGCGCAACGCTTTCCCCACCGCCATTACGCAGAACGTGGAGTATCTGCTGGACTCCGTGCAGGCCAGCACGATGGTATCCAACTCCGAGTTCGTGGTCATGCTCAATCAGGCGGCGAAGGACCGCGAGAAGCTGGCAAAGCTCTTAAACATCTCCAACGAGCAGATGAGCTATGTCACCAACGCAGATGCCGGCTGCGGCCTGATCCGCTATGGCCGGGCGCTGGTGCCGTTTATCAACCGGTTCCCGAAAGACACCGAGCTCTACAAGCTGATGACAACGCGCCCTGGAGAGGGTGTGTTCGGAGTGGGACGCGATGGCTGACATCAAGACGCGCGATACCGTCAGGGGGACAATTAAAGCGATAGACAAATCCGCCGTGACTGCTGAGCGAATGAAGGACGCTTTTATCCGAACAAAGGAAGAAATGCAGCGCGGCACCTCCACCACAGAGGGCAATCCGGAGGAATACGCGACGGATAAGGTGACTGGCCATGCGGAAACCGCTGCTGCTCATACGGCCCGGGCGTTTGACAAGCAGGGACAGAAAGCCGTTCGGCAGTCAGTTCGAGCCAAAACGAGGCCTTCCTTCGATAGTGAACCACCCACATTTACAGAAACGCCCCAGCCAGAGACGGCTGGGGCGCAGTTCAAACGTGCAGAGCAGAAGCGCATGTTGCTCCGTACTCAGAGAAGCAGCGGCGAGACAATAAAAACGTCTGTACGGGAAAAGCGTACTCGGTCAATAAAAACCGCCGACCGGGCGGTAAAACCCGTTGAGCGGTCTGTCCGAACGGTCCGGCGGACAGCGCGTACTATTCCTGCCAATCCCGGCGTTACGGTCAAGACGGCAAACGCGTCCGCGCGGCGGGCGAAGGCTGCGGCGAGAAACTCTGTCGAGGTCGTGAAAAAGGCTGCTGCCGCGGCCTCAAAAGCGATCCGGGCAATCCTCGCCGCGACGAAGGCACTCGTCAATGCGATCCTCGCGGGGAGCTGGCTCGCCGTTACCATTGTTCTGGTTGTTGTACTGCTCGGCGCTGCCCTCTCGCTCTTCGGAAGCGAAAGCGGACGAACGTCATATGTGCCGGTGAATGCGGAGGTGGAGGCATATACGCCCATAATCCGCGTGTATGCAAACCAATACGGCATAGGGGAATACGTCGAGTTGGTCAAGGCAATCATGATGCAGGAAAGCGGCGGGCAGGGGTTTGATCCCATGCAGGCGTCCGAAAGCGGTTACAACACCCGCTACCCGCGAACGCCCAATGCCATTACCGATCCGGAGTATTCCATCGAGGTGGGCATCCAGACTGTCGCGGACAGCTTGCAGCAGGCCAAAGTAGAAAGCCCTGTCGATATGGAAAACATCAAGCTGGCGCTGCAGGGCTACAATTTCGGCAATGGGTTTATCCCCTGGGCGCGGGAGAACTACGGCGGATATTCGGCCATCGCAGCAATTGAGTTTTCCAACTACATGGCCGCGCAGCTCGGCTGGAGCGGATACGGCGACAAGCAGTACCCGGTGCATGTGCTGCGCTACTACCCGTTCGGGCGTGCCTTCACCGCGGAGGGCGATCAGGCCATTGTGGAGATAGCGCTGACACAGATCGGCAATGTGGGCGGCGAGCCCTACTGGAGCTGGTGGGGGCTGAGTGAACGTGCCGAATGGTGCGCCATGTTTGTGAGCTGGTGTGCTGATCAGGCTGGGTTGATCGACGCCGGAGCCATTCCAAAGTTTGAGAACTGTGTCTGGGGTGCGAACTGGTTCAAGAATAATGCCGGATGGGCGGATGGCTCTGCCGAGCCCAGTCCTGGCGACATCATCTTTTTCGATTGGGAACCGGACGGCTGTCCGGATCATGTGGGCATCGTTGAAAGATGCGAGGAAGGTCTGGTGTACACCATTGAGGGCAACGTCAACGACGATTGCGCCCAGGGACGTTACTATGTAGGTGATACCTGCATCTTCGGGTATGGCTTGCCGGCATACTAAAAATCAGGAGAGCCCGGCTTTGGACTCGGCTCTCCTGATTTGTGTCTCTGGTGCAAAAAGCTTGCTTTTATGAAATTAAAAAAGAAAATACAGTCTGAGCCGCTGTTTGCAATTAGTTTATTAATCAGTTCGCGCGTTAGTCCCTTATAGCCAAAAGGGTCTACAAATGACAGGACAGGCACACTCTTAGGAATTTGCAGTCTATTATACGAATTTGCTTACTTTCTCGAAGACTGCAAGGGTTGGTGGGACAGCAAAGACGCTCGCGGGCCCACCTTTTTTAATGAAAATTTCGAGGGATATATATCGACGGAGTCGCTATACGAAAAAGTATGCTTACTTAAAGGGAGTGATATATATAATCAGCTTACGGATACTCTAAAAAATACTGTTGTTGCATTTTATCTGTGGTATGCTTCGGGGGCGCAAAGAGGAGAAGGTGAAATTACAGACAGAAAGATTTCAGAAGAGCGGAGAATCTGGGATACATGACATGCATATCTTTGATAATCTTTAGTCCGGAAACTAAGATTGCTAAGCCGAGGACAAGTATAAGATGATTGATTGTTGAGCTACCTCGTATGAGGATAATATACAGTCGCAGATACTGATGCCGCCTAGAGAGGGGGATTCCCCTCTCTAGGCGGCGTTCTTGCTTAATAGCGTCCTCCGAAGAAACCACAGCGCCAGGCACTGCCCCCCTCAGGGGCAAAAAATCGCATCGCACAGGTGACGGAACTTCTTTTTCGCGTCCTTGTTAATCTCGCTCATACGGAGCGTCGCGCCTCTCCGCGCCGCGGCGTGTTTCGAGGGGGAGGAAAAGACAAAAAACGTCTTTCGTGTAACACAGAAAACCACAGGTGGTCATACTTTGGCACGATTTACAATAAAACACCCCTTTGCTACAATACATAGTATTCTAGAAGTACTATGGACGCACTATGTGCAATGGAAGGAGCAGCTTTGCCCGAAAGCATTATCATAAAACCTGCAATAGCCCGAGCGTATGAGGATTTCCGGCGCTCGGGGTGTGTGCTTTTCTTCAGCGCACCGTGCGGCTTCGGCAAAACGGCGGTCGCGGAAACGCTGTGCCGGGGAGAAAAAGTACTCTCCCTCTCTGCCGCCGCACCGGACTTCGCCCTGCCGGAAACGGCGGACGACTGGAGCACTCTGCTCATTGACGATCTTCAGCAGCAGGACGACGTGTTCTGGCGCACGCTGTGCGATTATATCCGCCCCCGCACCGGGAAGAAGTTTATCCTGCTCTCGCGCGGCACACCGCCGGGTGAGCTGATGGCGTTTCAGTACACGGGACTCATGACCGTGCTCGATGCGGACGCGCTTCTCTTTGACTGCCGGGATATCCGTGCGTATTTTGACGCGCACGGTGTGGCCGCTGCGGATACGGAGATTGCCGCCATACAGAAGAGATCGAGCGGGTATCCACTCGCCGTGGTGATCGCAGCGCGGTGCATGGCACCCGATAAACCCTTCACACAGGAGATCATTGCGCGGGTCTATGACGAAATTTTCCGTTACTTTGAGCCCGCGGTTTTGCAGCGGTTCAGCCTTTCTGTCCGGCGGTTTCTGCTCGATCTTGCACCGTTTCAGAGCTTTGATCTCGACATGGCGAAGGTCATCACCGGCAATGCACGTGCCGGGGAGCTTCTTGACTGGCTGCAGCGCAATACGACCATGCTGCTCTACGACGGCGTGCGCCGGTTTCGGCTCTGGCCGCAGTTTCGCGCCTTCCTCCTCTGGGAGATGGAGCGGACGTACTCCCCGGAAAAGCGCCGCGCGCTTTTTGGCCGCGGCGGATTGTACTTTGAGCTAAAGCAGGACTATGCCCACGCGCTCGAATGCTATATCGAGAGCGGGGACAGCGCAAAAATGTCCGAGCTGCTCATCCGCAACGCCGAGCGGCACCCCGGCATGGGACACTACAGCGAAATGGAAAAATACTACCGCGTATTGCCGGAAAAGGAAATTCTCGCCTCTCCCTCGCTCATGCAGGGCATGAGCATGCTCTGCGCACTCGCTACGGATTATGCCGGTTCCGAGCGATGGTACGGCGAGCTTGAACAGTTTGCCCGCCGCTGCACCGCGCAGGATGTCGCCGGACGAGAGGCACGAAGCCGTCTCGCATGGCTGGACATCTCGCTGCCGCAGCGCAGCACGGCGTCGCTGACCGAAACGTTCCCGGCTGTGTTCCGCCTTGTGACGAACCGGGAAATCACCCTCCCGCCGTTTTCCGTGACGAGCACGCTCCCGAGCATCATGAACGGCGGCAAGGACTTCTCGGCATGGAGCAAAAACGACGCTTTGCTCTACCGCACGCTGCGCCTTCCGGTGGAAACCGTGCTCGGGCGCGACGGTGTGGGGCTGGCTGACGCCGCCATTGCCGAGAGCCGGTTTGAAAAGGGCGAGGATATTACCTCGCGAATGCTCTCCCTTGTGCAGCGCATGGGCGAGATCCAGCGCGACGGTACGCCGGATATCGAATTTGCCGTGACGGGGCTTCTCTGCCGCAGCCTGATGGCTGCCGGTGAGCCGGAGGACGCACGGCGCGCCGTGGAACAGATCCGCGCGCGGTTCATCTTGCAGGGAGAAACGCGTTTTCTGCCGAACATCGACGCGCTTTTGTGCCGTATCGCGCTGCGCACCGGCGATCTTGACAGCGTGGACGCCTGGTACCGGGAAAAAGCGCCGCGCGACGCGCTGCATCTCAACGTGATGAAGCGCTATCAGTATTTCACGCAGGCCATGGCGGAGCTTTCCGCCGGAAAACCGGATGCCGCGCTTTTGACGCTTGCGCCGCTTGAGCGCTACTGCAAGACGTGCGCACGGTATATCGACGGCATCCATCTCGGCGTGCTGCGCGCCATCGCGCTCTACCGGAAAAAGGACAGCGCGTGGAAGGACGCCCTTACCGCGGCGCTCGCCGAGGCGGAATCGTTCGGCTTCATACGCACGATCAGCGTATACGGCGCGGCGGTGCTTCTGCCGCTCGAAGCGCTCGGCGAGACGGGCAACGCTCGCTGGTACAAAAAGCTGCTCTCGGATGTGCGCATACAGGCCGCGTACTACCCGCGGTTTTTGCAGCCGCGCCTTGCCCCTGGCGAGGAGCTGACCGCCGCCGAACGACAGGTGCTCTCGCTACTGTGCGCTGACAAAAGCAACGCTGAGATCGGCGAGATCATGAATATAAAGCTGACGACCGTGAAGACCCACGTCAGTCATATTCTCGATAAGCTCGGCGTAAGCCGCCGCAGCGAAGCCAAAACCGCCGCGCAGAAGCTCCGGCTCGTACCGGAGGACAGATCCTGAGAGCGCGACAGTCCACCATTCGTATCCGTAAACACTTTCAGTATATCGGAGGTCATCCCATGAAAAGACGTGTATTGAGCTTTCTTCTGGCGCTGACGCTGTGCTTCTCGCTGCTGCCGGTTTCGGCAACGGCGGAGGACGCTGCGGTGTCGCCGTCGCCCGCGGCCGCAGCCGCGGCTCCGGCGGAAGTCAAAAAGGACGAACCCGCGCCGGCGTCGACGCCTGCTCCGACACCGGCGACGACTCCCGCTGCGTCCGTTGAAGACGAGGAGGACGGCGGCGAAGAGAATGATGCTGTCATCATGCCCGTCAAGCCTGCCGGGGACGGCGAGACCGGCGGCATCGCGCCCATGAATGCCGGTGAAGAAAACGGCCTCGAGGTGCAGGCCGAGGGTGAGACGCCTGTGGCGAAGGTCGGCGATACAGAGTATGCCACGCTGGACGAAATTCTCGCCGAGATGGAACCGGTCGAGATCACTCTGCTCGGCAATGTCTCGGAGAATATCACTGTCTACGCCGCGACGACCATCAATATGGCCGGCTTCAGCATAACCGGCAATATTGAAGTGTATGACTGCAGCCTGACGCTGACGGGCGGCACAGTCACCGGCAAGGTAAAGGTCGATGGCGGCACGTTCACCATTCATGCTCCCGCCGGTGCTGTAGCGGCAATCAACGGCGGTCTGAATGTCATTTCCGGCTCCTGCTCCGTCAGCGGCGCGCAGGTCGGCGTAAGCGGCACGTTGTTCTTCGGCGGCGACAGCATGACCATCACCGGAACAACGCGTGCTGTCTCGCTGACGAAAGAAGCAGAGCCTGCCGGCAAGACGTTCTACGGCTCCGCTACGGTCGGCGGCAGCACGGCGGAGAAAGCAGTATTTGCTGACGGTACATACACGGTCGGCGTCGAAGCTACCAAAAAGCTCAGCAATGTACAGGCGGGCGACTCTTCGGAGCCGGTCACCAAACCGGTGCTGACGATCTCCCCGGAGGCAACGGACATCAAGGCGGGAGCTTACGCCGAGTTCACCGTGACCTATACCGGCACCGATACGCTGGAAGCCTATATCCAAAAAAACGGACTTGACACGTACTTTGTCGTGACCCAGAAAAACAATGGGAACGGCACATATAAGATCCTTGTCGGGACCGATGCGGAAACACCTACGGGCCGTTACACGCTGTACGTTCATGAGACGGAAAACACATCCGTACAGGCGGAGGCCGCTATCAACGTCACGGGACTTCCCCGCGTAGCGGAGGTGAACGGCAAAACATATACCGCCCTCTCGGGTGCGCTGGACAATGCGAAGGACGGCGATACCGTCAAGCTGCTGGCGAACATAGACGGGAGTTTTATCATCAACAAAACGATCACGCTCGATCTGAACGGGTACAGCTGGAATAAAACCGCAACGATCGACCCGAACAGCACACTGACGCTGACAGGCAGCGGGACGGTGGCCGAGGTGACGCTCGGCGGAAAGCTTGACGTGCAGAGCGGCGATGTGACGGTAACAAAGCTGAATGTCACGAAAACTCCCACGCCCAAGACGGAACTGAAAAGCGGCAAATTCAAGATAATCAGGATAAATGACGGCGTCGGTATCACCGCGTCTGATCTGCTGGCGGACGGCTATGCCTTTTGCCTTACCGATGACCCCGCTGTAGTGAGGAACGGCAAGAAGAATACGAGTCTGACCGACGTGACGGTCCTGCCGCACGAACACCATATTGTAGACGGCGAGTGCGCCTGCGGAGAGACCTGTCTGCACACCAACTGGAAAAACGGCGTGTGCATAGACTGTGACAAGACCTGCACGCATGAGAATATAGATACTTCGACCTGCACATGCAGTACCTGCGGCGCGCAGCTTGCGGCCAGCCTGACGGCGGACGGCAATGCCGCCTATTACGTCGGCCTTGCCGACGCGCTGATCGCGGCGGGAAAGCCGGGGGATGGCATGCGCACTGTGACGCTGCTGAAGAACGCCGCTGTGGAAACGGTCAAAGACGGCGGCGTCATGAACACTGCCGATGCGACGATCGTCCCGGGACAGGGCGGCTCCGTTTTGCTGGACCTGAACGGCTACAGCATCACAGGCGGCGGCACGATCACGATCGGCGCGAACGGCAACATGGGCAGCCTGACGGTCACGGGCAGCGGCGACGTCAACACGACCATCCGCATGTCTGACGGCAGACTCTCGTTGGAAGCCTTCAGCGGCAAGATCACCACGCTGGAGATGGACGGGGTCGGCGGCAAAGTCGCTCCTCTCAGCTGCGGCACATTCGGGACGATCACGGCGGATACCGCTGTGACTGCCGGGGAGCTGCTGGCGTCGGGCTATGTCTTTAAAAACGCGGACGGCTATGTAAGCCAGACAACGCCGGCTGACGACCTGACCGAAGTGACCGTCGTCAAGTGTGACCACAATGACTATACGTCCGGCACCTGCCGCTACTGCGGCGAGGAGATAGAAGCAAAGCTCACGCTTGGCGCGGATACGGTGCTCTATACCTCGCTCAAGGACGCCATTGCCGCCGCGCAGACGGAGGAAAATACCGGCTGCACCGTGACGCTCCTGAAGGATATGTCCGGCTCCAATATGCTCGTCAACGCCGGACGCTTCACGCTCGATCTCGGCGGCAAGCGGCTGTACGGAGATTATGGCACGCTGCTGATGCTCAGTCTCGGAAGCGATGTGACCGTCACCAACGGCACGCTCGACGCGGCCAACGCCTATGCGGTCTCGGTCGTCGGCAGCGCCTCGCTGAGACTTACCGGCACGGTGAAGGTAAGCGGCGTCAGCTGGGAGAGCACCGGCACGCTCAAAATTGAGCCCGGCGCGGTCTTCCAGATCCAGCGGTCCGACGGAAACCAGCACAAAGTGCGTCTGTCGGCGGAACGCGCCGATCTCGGTGTGTTCTATACGGAGGGCATCGCCTTTAAGGAATATAAGGCCGACGGCACGACCGGAGACTTCGTTGTTCTCGACCGGACGGCGCAGTACTATAGCGCGGGCGATCTTGTCGCCGTCGAGCATTGGAGCCACCCCTATCGGGACGGCGTGTGCCTCGATTGCGGCAAGCCCTGCCCCGGACACGATAACTTCGATTCGAGCGGCTTCTGCAGCACCTGCGCACAGTATGCGCGCGTGGCGCGCATCGATCGGGAATATTACAAAACTCTCCCGGAGGCCATTGCCGCTGCGCAGAAGCAGGACGGCTGCACCATAACGTTCCTCTGCAGCATTTCTCTCCCGGACGGAGAGGGGCTCACGATCGACCGGGGGACATTCACCCTTGATCTCAACGGGAAATTTATCATAAAGGGAGACGTCCACACGGCGCTGACCTTTACCGGCGATGCGGCTGTAACGCTCAAAAACGGTACGCTGATGACGGACAACAGCAGCAGGGTGGACATCCTGCTGAGCGATGGGGCAAACCTCACGATCGAGGACATGACCGTCGTTGGGTGGATCGTCCTCGGCAGCGAGATGAACGACAACGCCAAGCTGACGCTTGTGAGCGGCTCGATCACGGTGATCGACAACCAGAAGGGTGTCGCGTGGAAGGATATCCTCGCGCCAGATAAGCGGCTGCGCCATCCGCACAGCACGGAGCCGATCACCCTGTCGGTCATCAGCGCCGACAAGCAGCTGCACAGCGTGGACATTGAGCGCTGTGATCCGCACGGAGAGTATATTGTTGATACGGCCAATGCACGCGCCACCTGCGAATACTGCGGCACGGCATGTCCCCATATCAATACAGATCTGGACGGCAAATGCGAAAAGTGCGGCCTGAAAATGGCGTGGATCATCTCCTTTACGGACATCTACGGAAACATCAACGTGTGTTACCGGGCGACGGACGCAGAAATGCTCGCGAGCGTGGCCGAGTTCACCGCCGAGGGCGATACGAACATCCTCGCCATGATGGAGGACAGCAAGCGCCTGAATGCTCCGTTGACGATCCGCGACGGAACATTCACGCTCGATCTCAGCGGAAAGAGCATTGTAGGAGGGATGGACGCCCTGCTACTGACCGGCAGCGCGAACGTTACGCTCACCAACGGCGGTCTGAGCGCCCTGACCAGCGGAGCCTTCGGCATCCGCGTTCAGGACGGCGCTTCGCTCACCGTTGTCGACAGCGTCACCGTGGACGGTGCGCTCGTTGTGAAGGAGACCGCCGGGACTGTCCTGCTGCGCGGCGGAAAATTCCAGCAGATCCAGACGGAAAACCGTCCCGGCAATCTGGCCGGTCTGCTCGCGCCGGGCTACCGTTATGAACTCGTCACAGAGGACGGTACCGCGACGCCGCAGAGCTATACTGCCATGCAGGGGGCCGCTGATGTGGAAGCGAACGGCTACATCGCTGCGGTGGCGTGCGATCCCCACAAATTCGACACGAATCTCGTCTGCGAGTACTGCAACATCGGCTGCCGCGGAGACCACACTTACGACGACAGCGGAAAATGCACGATCTGCGGCTATACCTGCCCGCACGACGACGTGACCGAGACCGGAAACACCGCCGTCTGCGGCACCTGCAAGGCCAATATGGCCGTGAAGGTGACGAACGGCGAGACCATTGTCTACCTTGCCAAAACGACGGAAGTGCGCTATACGTCGCTCGGATACCGGCAGGAAAACGATGTGACGATGCGCGAGGCCTTTAACAGCACGGCAGACAACGGCATCGTTACGCTGCTGGCGGATGATCTTGACGCGTGGGCCGATGTCTCCGGAAAAACGGTCACGCTGGATTTCAACGACCATTGGCTGAGCGAAAACGGCATCGACTTCGGCAGCACGGGTCCAACAACGGTGATCCTCACTGGCAGCGGCGGCACGATCACCCCCGAGGGGGTCGGCCCCTCCATTGGGGCCTTCTGGTTGAGAGACGGAGCTCTGATGAAAACCGACGGCTTCACCGGTACGATAGGCCGCCTGACGGTGTCGGGGGCGTCAGCCAGAGCCAAGCTCAGCAGCGGCACCTATGGAACCATCCGATACACCAGCGGCAGCACGGGGGAAGTGAAAACCTCCACCGTCGGCGTCTGGCTGGCCGAGGGCTATGCGTTCCGGTATGTTGAGAGCGGGGAGTATGTGCCTTACGACACAACGCTCACCTCGGCCGAGGTGCCGGATGCGGCAATGTACAGCCTCGACAACGTCACCGTTGTGAAGTGCGACCACAACGGCACGAGCGGCTTTGACATGAACTCCCTCAAATGCCCCTACTGCGGCGCGCCCGCAGTGGCGCAGACGGCCCTGACAGGCGTCGAGGGCAACCCGTGGCGGAATTTTGCCGACTTGCAGACCGCGCTTGACGCGCAGAGAGACGGCAGCTCGACCCTCCGGCTGCTGGCCGATGTTTCGGGCGAGTATACCATCAACGGCGCAACATGCACGGGTATCGATCTGAACGGATATTCCATCAACGGTACGGTGTACGTCACCGCCGGCGGTGAGGACACGACCTTCAGCAACTCCAAGAGCACGGGCACCGTCGGAACGGTCGTCACCTCCGCGGGTGCAAAGCTCGCCGGATCAGGCGCACCTGCCGTTATCGGAACGCTGAAGCTGGCGGACGGCGCGACATGGGAGAACATCCTGTATGTGCCCGCGCAGTACGGCTACAGAGTGTATACGAACTACCCCGACATGAGAGCCTACAAGTGGTATGGCGCGAACGAGAACATAGGTACGGAGCTTCACAACGTCACCATTGAGAGACTGCCGATCACGTCCAATACGCTGACTCTGAAGGCCAATGGCAGCAACGTCTATAGCTCGGTGGAGCGCGGCACGACCGTTCAGCTCTGCGCCTACTGCAACACATCGGGGGCAGATGTGGCCTTCTACGTTGGAGAACGTGAGGGCAATGGATACAATTATGCCAAGATGTCAGGCGGCAAAGTAGAATATAAGAAGATCGGCACCACTTGGTACTACGTCGCGGAGTACACCTTCTCCGAGCGCGGAGAGTACGACATTTACTTTACCGCTGCCAAGGACGGCTACTCGGTATCGAGCGGAAACAAGACGCTGACCGTCACCAAAGCCAGCATCCCGGCCGACGCGATCACCGCGCCGATAATCAATACCCTGACCTATAACGGCCAGCCGCAGGAGCTTGTCACGCCGGGCGTGTTGGACGCAAAGTACGGCACGATGGTGTACAGTCTGTCTCGCAGCGCCGGCAGCTTCAGCACCGAGATCCCCACAAAAACCGATGCAGGTACATACAAGGTCTATTATAAGGTCCTGGGAAATGACGACTATAAGGACGGCAATAGAACGTATACTCTGACTGTGACCATCGGACCGAAGACGCTGTATCTCGTGAATGCGGCGCTCGCGGAAAAGATCTATGACGGGACGGCCGATGCGGTTATCACGGAAGCGATATTTGCCGGGCTTGTGGATGGCGACACGCTGACCATCAACACGGATTACACTGCAACCGGCAAGTTTATGGACACGAACACCGGGGAAGCGGACGCAAACGCCGGAAATGACAAGAGCGTCTCTGTTACGGTCAGGCTCACCGGGAATGTGAAGAACTACACGCTCAGAAGCGGTGACAGCAGCACTCTGGTGATGTCCAGATGTACCATCCAAAAGGCCACCGCGCCCGCAGCGACGCCCGGGGAGCTGTACATCTATAACGATTTGGCAAAGACCTACGAGGTGGAGTTGCCCGCTCTGCCGGCGCTCAAAAGCCCCAAGACCTACGGCGTTAATATTTCCTATAATTCGCCGAGTAGTGACCTGAGTACCAGTTACAACTACGGCGGGATAAAATTTGAGAACAGCAAGCTGAGCCTGCCCATTCTGAAAAACCCGACAAATATAGAAGGCCGTATCGGTACCGTGCAGATGACGGTCGTCACGGACAACTATGAAGACTTCAAACTGGAAATCAACGTCTTCGCAAAGAACCGGATCACGCCGGGCATCAATGTACTGAGCGCAAGCGACATTACCTACGGCCAACCCTTGAGCGAAAGCACGCTCAGCTTCGCAGTTAACGGCGCCTACGACCCCACTACCGGAGCTGCTGTTGAAGGCACGCTGCGCTGGAAGGACGGCTCCATCGTGCCGGGTATCAATGCCGACGATAACTGGTACGATTATGAGTTCATCCCTGCTGACGAGTATGACGGCAAGTACGCGATCGCGACCGGCCGGACGTCCGTCAAAGTGAACCCGGCAGCGCTGACGGACGTTTCCGTAAGCCAGAACGGCACGCTGACCTACAACGGGACGGCGCAGACCGCGAAAGTAAACGCGGCGGCAACGGCCGTGAACGGCCAGCAGGTCGAGTTCACATACAGCGCAGCGGAGAACGGCACGTATAGCGCCGCCGTCCCGGCGTTCACGGACGCGGGAACCTACACTGTATACTATAAGGCGAACAGCACGGGACACACCGAGGCCGCCGGCAGCTTTACCGTGACCATCGACCCGCTGCCGATCAGCCTTCTCTCCATCAGCAAGATTTCCAAGACCTACGACGGCAGCGCCTCCGCCGAGCTTCTCCCGAGCATGCTGACGTTCGTCAGCAAGGCGGCGAAGCGCTCGGACATTACGCTTCCCGATACGGCGCTCACCATCTCGGATGCCCGCTTCACTATGCTTCAGGCAGACGAGAGCTACGCGGATTCGCCGGAGGTCGGAGACGGGAAGGCTCTTTCCTTCACCATGACGCTCACGAGCGGCAACTACGTGTTTGAACGCAAGCCGGAAAGCCGGACGGACGAGTGCGATATCGCGACCGATGCTAAAGACAAGTTCACCATCACCAAGGCCGCCGCGCCCGCGGCAGAGAATGGCGCGCTGACCATCACCAACGGCCTGCATAAGACCTATTCCCTCGACCTCTCGACACTGCTGCCGAGTCTGACCGCTCCCGGCGAGTACGGCGCGATCAGCTATGGCAAGCCAGTTACCGATCTGGGTGTTGGCTCTTTTGTCACCCTTGTAAACAGCAAGACCGGTGCGATGACGCTGGAAGTCGTGGACAGGAGCAGCACGGACGAAGGACAATTCGGCACGATCACCGTTGCAGTTACCACGGCAAACTATGCGGATATCACTCTGACCATCAATGTCAGCGCGGTGAATAAAACTGTCCCGGTGCCGGACGGCGAAGTGAGCGCAAGCAGCATCACCTACGGTCAGACGCTGAACGACAGCACCATCACGGGCAAGATGAAGGATCCTGCCACCGGTGCGGAGGTCACGGGTACATTCGCGTGGAAGAACGGCGCGGTCAAGCCCATCGCAGGCAGCTATAGAGCCGAATGGACATTCACGCCGGATGCACCGGAATACGCAGCAGCGACCGGCATCGCGTCTGTCAAGGTCAATCGCAAGAATATCACGGGTGCAACGGTCACCCTGAAGAGCGACAGCGTCGTGTACGACGGAACAGAGAAAAGCCCCGAGCTGGAAAGTGTTGTTCTGGACGGCGTAACGCTGGTAAATGGCCAGGATTACGATTACGTCTATGTCTATGCGCACGGGACAGACGTCGGCCAATACGGTCTTACCGTCGTCGGCTATAATAACTACGAAGGTGAAGCAACGGTCTATTTCTCGATCACGCCGAGAACCGTGACCGCCCCGACCGTCACAGTCAGCGGAGCGCCGTTTGTCTATACCGGCAGCGCCATCATGCCGGAGGTCACCGTCACGGACGACCTCGGCCATGTCATCGACCCGAAGGAGTACAGCGTTTCCTATAAGGACAACACCAACGCCGGTACCGCGACGATCACCATCACAGATAACGACGGCGGCAACTACACAGTCAGCGGCACAACGACCTTCGAGATCGACAAAGCGGCGCAGACCGTCGCGGCGGGGAACGTCTCCGGCGTGTACGGCGAGACGAATAAGGCCGTCGCCGTCACCGCCGCCGTCGGCGATGTGACGTTCGCCTCTTCGGATGAGAGCATCGTCACGGTGAACGCTGCGGGCGCACTCGTATTCCACAAGTCCGGCACGGTAGAGATCACCGTCCGCGCCGCGGGCGACGCGAACCACTACGGCGCGCAGACGAAAATCACCGTCACCGTGGCGAAAGCGCCGGTCACGATCAAGGCGCACGACAAGGCCATTTATCGCGGCCTCGCCGCGCCGAGTCTCGCCGACCCGAAGGCCGGTACGGACTATACCATTACCGGACTGCTCGGCAGCGACACGCTCTCCGGCATCACGGTGCGTCTCGCGTATGCCCAGACGCCGAACACGGCGCGCGTCGGTACGACCGAGATCGTCCTGACCGTTACGGGCGAGGACGCGCGCTACGCCGTCACGGCCGAGAACGGCACGCTCACCGTCTCCAACCGGTCCTTTGATACGATTGTGGAGCCATCGGAGAACGGCGATATCACCTCCGACACCGGCAAGAGCACCGCGGAAGGCGGCGACCAGACATGGCGCATCACGCCGAAGCCGGGCTACGCCACGGCGGACGTGATCGTTGACGGAAAGCACGTCGGCCCCGTGAGCGAATGGACATTCAAGAACGTCCATGAAAAGCACACGATCGAAGCGGTGTTCATGCCGATCGCGGGTAACCCCCAAAACGGCGTGAACGTCGGCAACTGAGCGGAAGCGCAAAGGAGGACAATGCCATGAAAAACAAAACGATGAAGCGCATTCTCCCAGCGCTGCTGCTCGCGGCGCTGGTGCTGGGTACGACGGGCTGCGGCCAGCAGCCGGGCGAGCCGGACGTCTCCGCTACGGCAGAGACGACGGCTGCCCCGACGTCCGACCCTGTCACGCTCCTCGAGCCGATGGACCGGCAGGAGGAACTCAAGGCCGCGGCGAAGAAAAACGAGGACGCCAGGGCGTGGCTGTGCATCCCCGGCGCGGAGGTAGACGACGCCGTTATGCAGACCGAGAACAATGCATACTATCTCTATCTCGATGAGACGGAGACGTATTCCCCCTGGGGCTGCTACTACGCCGACTGCCGCGACACACTCGAGAGCCGCGAAAAGCTCGCGGAAAATACCGTCGTCTACGGCCATGCCGCGAGCGATTGCGACAAGGACGGCCCCAAGTTCACTAAACTCTTCCGATACATGGACGCCGGATATGTGCAGGAAAATCCGTACATCTACCTCTCCGTGGACGGCGAGGACATGATCTTCCAGATCACGGCGATATTCGTGACGGATACGGAGTTTGACTACATCCGCCCCGAGTTCGATACGGAAAAGGAGCGGACGGAGTATCTCGAAACGGTGGCGCGGAAGAATCTCTTCGCCATCGACGGCGCGGCTATCGAGGACGGGGATAAGCTTCTGACGCTCTCGACGTGCTGCACGCTGTACGACAAGGACGGCACCGGCGATCAGCGCCTCGTGGTCGTAGCGAAGCTCCTCCCCGCCACGGCGGAAGAAGCCCCCTACGCCGTCCAGAATGCAGAATCCCCGGAGATGCCGGAAGATAAATAACGGAAAAGAGCCAACGGGAAATTCCCGTTGGCTCTTTTGCCGCCTGCCAAAAGCACCCGTTCAGTAAATCCGCTGGACAGGTGCTTTTTCTTGTCCTGCGCATGTCGTGCTGAACCTGCAATTTTATTAAAGTTGTTTCTCCGCTTCTCCCTTTGTCCGAAACATGATTACAATATGTGCAGACCAAAAAGGAAAGCAGGCGAAATTACCAATGGAACAAAAAAGAATTACCGAAGAAGCGATACAGGCCTTTCGCCAATATCTGATCCGGGACGAAAAGAGCGCGGTCACCGTGGAGAAATACCTCCGGGACGTCCGTGCTTTTCAAGCCTTTATCGGAGAAACGCCAGTAGAGAAGGAGCTGGTTATCCATTACAAAAACCATCTGCTGGAAGAAAGCTATGCGGTGCGGTCCATCAATTCCATGCTGGCCAGCGTGAACAGCTTCCTGATTTTTATGGATTGGCCGGACTGCAAGGTGAAATCCCTCAAAGTGCAGCGGCAGGTTTATTGTGCGGAGGAAAAGGAGCTGACAAAGGCAGAGTACGAGCGGCTTTTAAAAGCGACAGGGAAGAACGAGCAGCTTCGGCTGGTGATGGAGACCATCTGCTCCACCGGCATCCGCGTGTCCGAACTGAAATATTTTACGGCGGAAGCGGTGAAGCACGGGGAGGTTATTGTGCGCTGCAAGGCCAAGACCCGGACGATCCTGCTTCCCGGCAAGCTGAGACGGCTGCTGCTGGACTATGCCGGAAAACAAAAAATCCGCCTCGGCGTGATCTTTCTCACGGGGCACGGAAAACCTCTGGATCGGAAAGCCATATGGGCGCAGATGAAAGGGCTGTGCAAAGCTGCCGGGGTAAAGTCGGGCAAGGTCTTTCCTCATAACCTGCGGAAACTCTTTGCCAGAACCTTTTACGGCATCGAAAAGGACATTGCAAAGCTGGCGGATATTTTAGGGCACAGCAGCGTAGATACGACCCGCATCTATATCATGACCTCCGGCACGGAGCACCGCCAGAAGATCGAACGGTTGGGGCTGGTCGTATAGAAAAAAGCCCGACATAATTCGCATTATGTCGGGAGCAAACGACATATACATACAAGGCTTGCATTAATCCTTGATATTTTTATAGCACTTACTACTTGAAAAATCAAGTTTCGATGTAGAAAAAGTTCACAAAAAAGCGAAAAACTTTTAATCACCGTCCATATCGTCGAAAACGAGCAACACAACAACACCCTCTGCGGCGTTTTTTCAAAAAACGTGGAAGGGGGTGTGCTTTTGTGCGCCCAAAATGGAACATCTTTTTCGGGGCGAACGCCCGCCGCTGCTGCTCCTTTGGACATAATTGGACATAATGCGAATTATGTCTAAATAAGCGGAAGCATTAAGGAATCAGAAAGAAGCTATATGAGCAAATCTCTCAAAAAAGTATGGAATGTGGTCAGCAGCATTCTGGTTGCGCTGGTGGTGATTCTGGCGCTTCTGCTGGTGGGCGCAAGAGTCGCCGGATTGCAGGTGTTCACCGTGCTGTCCGGCTCCATGGAGCCAACATATCATACAGGCTCGCTGATCTATGTGAAAAAGGTAGACCCTTACGCCATTCAGGAGGGGCAGCCCATCACGTTTATGCTGGACGAAAACACCGTGGCCACGCACCGCGTTGTGGGCATTGTCCCCGACGAGGAAGACCCCACCGTGATCCGCTTCCGCACCAAGGGCGACGCAAACGAAGCAGAAGACGCTCGGCTTGTTCATTATAAAAACGTCATTGGTACGCCGGTTTTCTCCATCCCATATCTGGGCTATGCGACAAATTACATCCAGCACCCGCCCGGAATGTACGTTGCGATTTCCGCAGGCGCGATACTTCTGCTGCTGATGTTCCTCCCTGATGTGTTTCCGGATGACCGGGGCGAGGAAATAAAGCTATCCCGGCCCGGTAAAGGCAGACATACGGCAGAATACAAAGCCGCGGCCTCCAAAGCAATATCGGAGAAAACGATCGGCGAAAACCGGGCGGATTAAACTCGCCGCAAAAAGAATTGCAGCAGGCAGACGATCCCAATGGAAACGTTTTGCCTGTTGAAATAAGCCAAAACGCAAATATCCGAGGGAAGGAGGAAAAAGAAAAATGAAACACCGTGCAAACCGCCGCATGAGCAACAAAAAGTTCATTGCGATACTGTCCGTTTTCGTAATGCTGGCATTGACGATGGTAGTCGGCTGTGCAGTAGACGGAACGGTCGCCTGGCTCGTCAGCCAGTCGGAGACTTCTGTCAGTACATTCACCCTCGGAGACATCAATATCAAATTGACCGGGGAATCGGAGAGTCAGCCGCTCAAAATCATCCCCGGCGTTGAAATCAAGAGATCCCTGAAGGTGACGGTCGATCCGAACTCCGAAGCCTGCTGGCTGTTTGTGAAGGTAGAGGGAACGAACTGGTCGCACTTCCCGGACGCGAACGGTACGGCGAAGGTTTCCTACTCCGTTGCCGGGGGAACCAGCGGCTGGACACCTCTCAGCAGCTATCCCGGCGTTTACTATCGCGAAGTCAGCGCGGAGGATGCCAAAACTGGTGTGGAGTACGATGTGAACGGCGTTGTTGCGGTCAGCAAGGAGCTGACCAAGGCAGAAGTTAACAGCATTGCTTCTGGAACCCAGCCCCAGCTGTCGTTCACGGCCTACGCTGTCCAACGCTACAGTTTTGAAGATGCAGCTAAGGCTTGGGAAGCTGCTAACCCCGCCCCCGCTAACCCCTGAGCATTTCCTTACATGCAGCGCAAAAAATAAAAAATAGAAAGAGTAAAGCACATGAAAAAGAAACTCACCGCGCTTTGCCTCTGCGTCGCCCTGCTGGCGGTCGCCGTTGTGGGCGCATCTCTTGCTTACTTCACCGACACCAAGTCTGCCACCAATACGTTTACCGTGGGAAACGTCAAGATCAACCTGATCGAGTCCAGATACCACCGTCAGGGCTCCGGCAGCTCCGGCGATACCTCTATCCCCGCCCCCACCCAGACCGCGAACGGCATGGACTATGTCGCAAACGGCGCTACGATTTTCACTGATGAAGAGATCAAGGCGGATGCTGCGAATTACTCCGCCTACATCGGCGAGCGCGGTAAAAACATGGTTCCCGGCAAGAACATTGCCAAGTCCCCTTATGTCATCAACACCGGTGCCAACGACGCTTACATCCGCATCCGTGTGATGATCCCCTCCGATGCGAACCGTGATTACTGGCTGGCTCGCAGCGGCGGCGTGATCGAAAGCCAGTTCTGCACTACTGCCATCACCAGCGGCGAGTTTATGCACGGTAAAAGAACTGACTATCCGTTTATTGATGCCAGCGGCAAGGGCTATGTGGATGGGAATGGCGTAAAGTACGATGTTTACACCTTCATCCGCAACGAGCCCCTGAAGCCCGGTGAGATGACCGAATGGAACGTCTGGAACTACATCGGTATTGCGGATGAAGCTACCAGCGCAAACATCCAGAAGGCTGTCGATAAGGGCGCTATCCTGGTATCGGAGGACGGTACGATGACCGTAAACGTTCTGGTGCAGGCCGACGCCATCCAGGCCGAGGGCTTTGCGGATGCCAAGGCGGCCTTCGCCGCATTCGACGCACAGGCGTAATTGCCCTGTAGGCCCGCGGCCTTTCCAAATAGCTGCGTCAATGAGTACCCACCTGCGCACGGGCGCAGAAATAATACATAAAAGGAGAAACAAACGCATGAAAAAGAAACTCACCGCATTGTGCCTCTGCGTCGCCCTTCTGGCGGTCGCCGTAGTGGGCGCATCTCTTGCTTACTTTACCGACACCAAGTCTGCCACCAATACGTTTACCGTGGGAAATGTCAAGATCGACCTGATCGAGTCCAAGTTCCACCGCGAAGGCAACGATAATTCCGGCGATACCACCATCCCCGACCCCACCCACAAGGTGACTGCTGACGACAACATGAAATATGTCACCACGGGCCACACCATGTTCACCGATGACGAGATCAAGGCAGACGCTGAGACCTATATGGAGGACTATCTGGCCGTGAAGGGCGAGAACATGGTTCCCGGCCGCGGCGTTGCCAAGT
>ERZ1034952.169-NODE-169-length-59300-cov-49.780150_pt1 | contig 59300 bp, 99 predicted proteins | sample MGYA00520625_ERZ1034952 | MGnify/ENA primary metagenome ERZ1034952 (study PRJEB33766, sample SAMN09781773) | gut metagenome | biome: gut microbiome | host: Homo sapiens | place: Madagascar | study: EMG produced TPA metagenomics assembly of the PRJNA485056 data...
ACAGCAGCCCGGTATGGGCAAGGTATTCCATGCACGTTTCCGCAAGCAGTTTCTTTGCCCCGTCCGTCGCACTGAGCGCAGACAGCGCGGATTCCCCGCCTGTTGCAAGCGTTCTGGAATAGCCGCCTACCGTCTCGCTTTTGACTTCTGCGTCATTTGCCGCGGCGTTTGCAAGGTTTTTCATGGCAAGCGCCTGCGCCGCTTCGATGACCGCATACTTGTCAACCAGCGCACAGCAGCACATCTTCACCGCATCAAGATCGGCGTGGTCTTGTGCTTTATTGCGCGTGTAGTAGTCGAGGAAAGAGCTGGCGCGGACAACAAGACGCGGGAAGTCATTTTCACTCACAGCGCCCATATAGGTACCGGCGTAGTATGTATAATCAGCGTATGTCATACGGGTCAGCTCCTTTCAAATCAAGAAACGGTAACGGTAGCAGTTCCGGTCTTGGTGCCGTCCTGCTTGGACTTGGCCGTGACGGTGATACTGGTCTTAGTCTCAGCGGAGTCGATAGTCAGCAAGCCGTCTTCGCTGATCTTAGACTTTGCGCCATTCTGGCTCCACTCGACCTCGCTGTTGATGATGCCCTCGCCGGTAACGGCAGCAGTAAACGCCTTGCTGTCGCCCTTTGCCATTGTCGCGGTAGCGGGCGAGACGGTAACAGCGGAGATGTCGCCGCCCTTTCCGTACACGGAGAACGGGAACGGGTCAGCCTTGTCCACGTTGTAGGCGTTGATGGGGTTCGCGATCTCCCAGCCGAGACGCATGACTGCGCGCAGCGCCACCATATCGTTCTGCATGAGGTTGTAGGTGATAGCCTTCGTGGCGGGGTCCTGAATAACGCCCTCGGTGAAGATCTTGAAGGTCATGTCCTGACGAATGGCATAAACCAGCTGGCTCCAGTCACCCACAATCATCTGAGCCTGGGCGGGGTCGAAAGCGCCGTTCATGGGGAAATACATATCCATGCCGTCCAGCCCGTAGCGGGTCGCGCCCTGCATATCGGACTTGAAAATGGGCTGGCCGGTGGTGTCTTTCAGCCCGCGCAGCTTGCCGCGCATTTGGATGGCGGACATAACGCCGTTGGGGTTAAAGCCGTCCAGCTCGACCTTGGAGATCAGGCCGTTCTCGCCCATGATGTCGCTGAAAATGTCGGAGCTGATGGGCACACCGTTGCCGGCAGCGACAGCAGCAGGAACAACGCCAGTGCGCCAAGTGCTCGGCTTGTTCGTGCCGAACAGGATAGCCGCGTCGATGACCTTGCCGAAAGCCTCAGTCAGACGGGGCTTGACCTCGCCCCAAATGTCATAATCCGCATCATCGAGAGCGGCCTCGGGAATGGGAACGATGACCGCGATTTCCTCGGCGTACAGCTTCTTCTTGTCCCACGCCATCTTGGTGGTCTGCTTGAATGCCTCACCTGCGCCGCCGTCAGTGGCTTCGCCATTGACAAAGTATGCGGAGGGAAGTGCATCAAGCACGTTGATAGTCTGCGTCTTGCTGGACATATTCGCCAGTCTGCGACCCATACGAAGGACGGAAGATTCGGCGATAGCGCCCTGCATGATTTCGCGGGTTACAGGTTCCGGGATAAGGCCGGAAAGTGCGGAACGATCAATACTTGCCATGTTGTATACTCCTTTTCGTTACTTGAGTGCGCCGCGGATCAGATTGTTCATCGCGGCATTGGTATCTGTTTTCTTTTCGCCACCGCCAACAGCGGCAGACCAGTCGATTTTTACGCCGTCTCGGAACGCGGACGGATCGGCGCTGACTTGCGCCTTGTGCCATTCGTCAAACCCCTCAAGCGCGCCGTCCTTGATTTCAAGGTGCTTTGCTTTCAGGTCTGCCAAATATGCCTTTTCCGCAGCCTTAGAGCTGAATTTCACGCCCTTTTCAGCAAGCGTCTTACGAATCACGTCTGCGTAGTCATAATCGGCAATCTTGGACTTGTAGCCCTCGATCTCCTTTTTGAGCGCTTCCGTTTCCGCGCTGCCGTTCGCTGCAAACTGCTTGTTCTTCTCCACTTCCGCGTCCAGCTTGCTCTGGACAGTCGAAAGTGCCTTTGTGATTCGCCTGTCAAACTCCGCCTTGTAGGTGGGGTCAGCCAGTATTTCATCAAAAGTCATAATTTCGTCTGCCATTTTTACTCTCCTTTTATTTCCACAGCGTCATTCCCCGCTGCGTATTACAAAAAAAGAGCCAAGAAACTACAAAATGTAGTCACTTGGCTCCTATTGCCCTTCCTTTGCCACTATTAGCAAAAGGTTTCATATTTACAGTCTTTTTTTATCTTTTACATATCCGGTTTTTGCTTCTTCGTATTGCGCCTCGGTCCATCCATATGCCCTGCAAAATGCAGACTTTCCTTTTTCCATCGCTTTGTTGTAGTCGGCGATGCCATACGATTTCGCGTCAATCAACTTAATTGATTTGGGGTCGAGCAGTGGCTCTCCATCGCTTCCAACACCGACCACTTCTCCGGACACCCGATACTGATATTTGAATGGGTATTTCGGGGATTCCCAAACAGAAACGCCGTCCTCTTTTTCTCCTGTCATGTGATTGGTTGAGGCCCTTATTGTTCCGTTTTTTAAGTAATTCAGATCTTTTTTATTGTCTGATCCCCTGAAAAACTCTCCATCTTTGATAAGCCCAGAAAGCCGCAGTGTTTCAGCCTCCACGATTTCACGCACTTTGTAGTACATATCATTGTTAAAGTCGTGATCATTTAATACAATGCGTCCATCGCTCAAAATGGTGTTTTTATTGTCGTCCCCGACATACTGCCCGTCCTTAAACCCTGAGCACTTAGGAGCCTTATAAACAGTGGCCCCATCACTATCATTTTTGGGGATTTCAATAACTTTCCCGGCCTGATCTCCGGTAAGCGTATATTCATCGGTTTCTTGCGCGGTGTACGATGTCCCAAGCTTCCCCCAAACACGATACGTTTCCCCGTGAGCAGCGCTTGTGGTATCCGCTTCCTCCGTCTGTTTTGCGTCTTTTTTGCCGAATTTCCCGCTTTCACGCATTGCGTCCGTCAAGCTCTGCCCGTCTTTGATAAAGATGCGCCGCCCGCTGACTGTGCGCCAAACGCCGCCCTCGTCTGCCATGTCAAACCTCCTCTTCAAAAGAAAAGAGCCAACCACCGAGAAATACTCGGTAGCTGGCTCCTATTGCCCTTTCCCGCGCCCAATTACGCGGGAGTTGAATATTTGATTGTTTTTTTAATCTCTAAAACAATGTACCCATCGCCCTTGCGCCGGATTTCCACATCGTTTCCGCGCTTCAAAATTGCATCGATTGTCTTTTTGACTTCTTCCCAATTCAATACAGCACCTTTATCCTTTCTCGCTGCTCCGGCAGCCCTGCCGCCGCGCTGAACGCCTTGTATTTGGCGTTCAAGCGTCTTATGCGTATGTTTACCGTCTGTTCTTCTTCGCGCAATCCTGCGGCCTTGTAGGCGGCTTTTTCGCGCTTTAACTTTCTAACCGTCCGCTCAATACGCCGTTGCATCTGCGTTGCCTCGTATGCGGTGTAGGTCTTGCCATCAAAGGTGCAGCCAAGCCCATCATCGATACGCTCTAACTGCTCATCGGTATAGGTGCGCTCCGACACGCCCTCAACCCATGGGAACCGCCTATGGCGGCAATTTGCTCCTTCCAGCCCGTCAACAGCTCCCAGACCGCACACCTCATAGATGTTCGGATAGATGTCCCCGGCACGGACGCTGTAAACACGGCCTTGCCAATCCTTATGGCTTGACCACGGTGATGGTCCCGGCTTATCACGAGCGCCGGAATGCGCGGAAACCTCAAAATAAGGGGTTTCAAGATACTCTGCGGACTGCTCCGTATACTTAGCGCAGATCTGATTCACGCCCGTCATAACTGCGCGGCGGGCGGCTACGTCGATCTGGTCACGATGCCCGCTCTCATAGTCGACGACTTTCAATCCGCTGTCTGCAAGTTGCTTTACTGCCGTCTTGATGGCCTGATTGTAGCTGATCGCGCCGCTCTGAATCTGCATTTCTGCATTATCCAAAGCCCACTGATAAGCGCGCGCGGGCTTTAACATCGTGTTGCCCACAAGGAAACCCATAGAAACCGTTAAATTGCGGAATGTATCATGGGTCTGCCGCTTAATTGCATCCACTGTAGCCGCGTCTACAAGTGTTTCTGGCTGCGTTACATGCGCAAGGTCGATAAGTTCGGTGTAATACTTCTGGTTGCGTTCCACAACATCATCAAGCAGATCATTTAACTTTGTTTCGCTGATGCCGGTTGTCTTGCGGATTGCTTTCTCAATCTCTTTTAGGTCGATGCCATGTGAGCGGAGCGCGCGAATATCTTGCACGGTTACTTCGTTCAGTTGGTCTGACGCTTTGAGCCGGGAGCAGATTTCTTCCAGTAGCGTTATTTCAAGTGTGCGGAACAGTTCTGCCAGTTCTTCCGGCAGTGCGTCAAGGACTTCCGGCTGAAACGGATATTTCATTTGCTTTCCTCCGTTTCACAATATCGTCATAGTGTGGCTTCACGCGGATTACATTCCAGTCGCATTCCTCCGGGACTTTTCCGTAAAAGATCACCCATTCCGGCGCAAGCCGTTTCATCATTTCTTCGTAACCTCGTAGAAAGAGCCGCTTGCTTTCCATGTTCTGCTGTGTCCCTACTGAGCTGACAGCCACAACACCGCCGACAGGCTCGCCATCAAAGCACCAATCGTAACTGCTCTCATCGCTCCACGAGATTGAGGGATAAACCGTCAGGCCGTGAAGCTGCCAGTATGCCGCCAACCAATGCTTGCGGTAATGGTTGTATATCTGCATCGCAAGCGGCATATCCGTGTAGGTGGAGAAGTCAGGTGCGCACACCGCCGCAAATTGCGACAGTTTTGGAATGTACTTGTCAGGCGTGTTCCAATATCGAATGAATTGATAATCATCTACAAAGAAATGGACGATTTTGCTTGCCGGTTCTTTTTCCGCATAGTGATAATTCACCGGGATAAACTCGCCCTGCGGATATGCCTTGACCGGCTCGATCTGCGGAATACCGTACTTGCCAACGCCGGGGAATGTGAACTTGTCGAGATTTTCAAAGTTAATCATACAGCCCCCAGCAAACAAAAATGCCGCAAGATACATTCCTGTACCTTACGGCATAGCAAGCGCCCGGAATCAAACCGGAACTCCCTCAAACAAAGTGTGCTTCCATTACACCACTACTTGCTATGCCGATTGTACCATATTTTTTTGACACGCTCAACCATTTTCTTTTCGGTTGGCGTTAGATTCGCGTATCCCTTTGCACCGTCGTTTTCATTGTGTATATATCCGTGGTGGGTATGCGGGGAAACTTTATCATGCGGTCTGTCAATATCTATTTGTTTTATGCGCTTATTCTTAGTGTCGTAGTATGTAATTGCTTTAATGTTGTCGCTTTTGTTGAGCGTTACATACACGCGACCACTTGTCATTGTCTCCATCGGCGTTTTCTGCGCACCGTCAACCGCTTTAACAAATTTGATATTACTCTCTTTGATAATCGTCTTGAACTCGCTGCCGTAAGGCTTTCCCTTTGCGCTCATGCCGCTGCTTGCGCCGCGTCCGCCCATTACTTTCTCCTGCGCGGTTCTCTTCCGCGCTTAATTAGTTTTTCTTCTTTTGTTGATTTGCCTTTTCTGAAAAGACCATCTTTACCAATCGTACCAGTAAAAGTGGTTTTCCTTTCGACAATATCATTTTTTTCTTCTGACTGCATTTTCCCGCCATGAACAATGGAGTAATTTCTTGTTTCGGTATAGCTATATTCAATTACTCCATCAGAGCGGCGCTTGAAAATTGGCGCTGTTTGATGTACGTTTTTTGAAATTGCCGCTCTCATGTTCCCCATAATTCTGCGCTGTTCGGAAGTTGCGCCGAGCGTACCGCCACCGGCTCCACCTCTACCGCCCATCACTCTACCTCCTGTTGTCCTTCGGTTGTCATGCCCTGCACCTTCGGCAGCGCCGCCTTTGCGGTCGCCTCGTCCTCGTTCATCCATTTCATGCGGAACTCCCAATCGTTCATGATGCCTGCGGTCAGAAGTTGCATATCGCGGGCGAAATCAGTCTGCTTGTCCTCAATGATAGAATCGTCAAAGTCGATAGAGATTTCCACATCCTCATTCAGCCCAGCGTTCATGGCCGTGTTGCCAAGCCGCAGAAGGACTCTGCAAAGCTCGACCAAAACACTTTCCAAAATGACTTCATGCTTCTTGATTGTGCGGAACATGGTGCTGTTCTCGCTAATGACCTGTGTAGCCGTGGCAATGCTATCTCCACTGAACCGATAATAGGTCTCGCCAAACCCGCACTTGCTGGAAAGAATATTGAGCTGGTCTTGCAACCCGACATTTAACTGCTGCGTTCTTAACTGTGGGGAAATTGGTTCGACAACGTTCCCTTGCTGCGTGTCCTCTGGGAGAAGGTAAAACCTACTATCGTTATTGTTCAAAGTCGGTTTCCCGTCCTCGTACCTTGTTGCTGGCATTTTTACCATTAGCAGCAACGCGCCATTGTCAAACTCGTTGCCATAGCAGTTAAACGCCTTGTCTACGCTTTCCAGCACATCAAGAGCATTTGCATAAACAGGGACGCCGACAGGCAAGAGATAATCGAAATTGTTGGCGATGTTTGGGCGATCTATCACAAACTGTTTTTCCGCGCTCCCTGTATGGACGACACGCGGGATATGCTCAAAGCCATCAACGGATGCAAGGTTAACTTCTGAGAGTGTTTCATTCTCGTACAAATAAATGCTGTTTTCGATTGTGTATTTTCCATCCCGCTCTTTTCGGAAAATCTGCAAGAACAAATACTGATGTCCGAACCGCGTTACAACGCTATCAAATGCGCACTCTGTAATCACGCCATTTCGCCACGAAAGCGGGTAAATGTGCTCCATCGTCACATAGTCGATCGCAATGTCTTCCGCACTTCCGGGAATCGGAGCGTCGTAGTCGTTTACTTTCTGGCCAATAACGCGCGGTACATATGCAACCGTTCCGAGCGCGGACTTCATTTCCTGCATTTCGTTTGCTTTTACGGTAAAGTTGTTTTCTTCCAAAATGCGGTCAATAAATTCCTGCTCTTTTTTTCCTTCAAGCGTGATTTTAACCTTTTCGTTCATGAGCAGATTTGCCCAATCTTCGCAGACTTTCTTTCCCATTCCGAGCGAAGCCCGCTTCTTTTTCACCCACTCATGACCGTTATATTCTCGGTATCTGTGAAAATTCTTTACTTTCCCAACATACCAGGACTTCCAGAGGTCAACTTGGCTGTAAAAATCTTCCGGGATTGTCGTATAGCCAAGTTCTTTTAACTTTTGGATAACTGCACTGCTCATGCAATAACTCCCATTCTGCGGCTGACAGGCTCTAACGCATATCTCGTCGCGTCAATCAGGTGGTTGTTCGCGTCAGGGTAGCCGCTAATAATGTCGCCGTCTTTGTTTCTTTCGTATTCGTATCCAACAAACTCATTGTAAGCGTGCGGTGTGCGCCGCCTGTCAATGACGATTGTTCTTCTCTGCAAAAACTTCATGCCATATTCCACCGAACCTGGGCCTTTCACCGCTTCATACGCAGGCAGCCCCATTGCCCGAAGGTCAGCAACGCTCTTTGGTTCCGCGCTGTCGCAGATTGTTCGCACGTTGTTATATCCACGCTGCTTTATCATAGACGCGCTCTGCTCGTTGGACAGCTTGTTTTGATAAATCTCGTCCAGTAGATAGATCGTCTCTCTCACTCTGTCATAATGCAGACGAATAAAAGCAAACGGGTCGGGGAACCATCCGAAGTCAACGCCCTGATAGATGCGGTCAAAGCTTGCAATTTCTTCATCTGTGATTCCCCGCAGTTCCAGCTTATCGAACACATTGCCGCCCGTTCCTACCGGAATGCCGAGATACTCATGCTGATATGCACGCTCGTCCGTTTCTTTCAGGTGTTCCGCTTCGGCAAGAAACTGTTCTCCCAACCACTCAGGCGGTGCTTGCAGATATGTCGACTTGTGGCAAAGCCGGTCAGCGCGCTCTTCCAAACTGTCCTTGTTCGCCCAGTTGTCGCGCGAGATCGGCGGGTTGTAGCTCTCAAAATTCCAGAACACCGAGCCGCCGCGCATGGTGGATTGCAAAATGTTTCGGATCTCCGCGCGTCCGGCAAACTGGTCTTTTTCCTCAAAGTGCGTCACGGCAATGTAGCCAAACGGCACCTTGATAGACTTGATCTTCATGGGATCATCAGCACCCCGGAACATAATCTTCTGCCCGGTAGGCTTATAAATCAGCTCCATCGGGGAAACCTTGGCCTCCCAATACGCCGCCATGCCCAGCTCACCGATTGCCCAAATATACTGCGCATACACGCTATCGCGGATCGTGTTTGCCACCTTGCGCAGCACAAGCGCGTGCGTTCCCGGATTGGAAACCAGTAAAAGCGGTACAAGAATTGATACTGTAGACGATTTCAGCGAACCGCGCCCACCGCTAAAGTCGTAATGCGTGTGCCCGTGACGAAAAACATCATGCGCGATATCGTAAAACGCAGGGCCGATTTTCTCGGATAAACGAATGTCAGACATCGATAATTACCTTGACAACGGAATCAGCGCTTGCGTTGTCTTGCTTGTCGAACACACCCGTATGCTTCGCCAACATTTCAAGCGCTTTTAGCTTATTCGCATATTTCAAATCGCTTTCCGTGCAATCAGACGCAGGCTTGTCTGCGATTTCTTTGAGTTTTTCTATAACATAGTCCTGCGTTACTTCCGTTCGTTTCTGTCTTTCTGCCTTTGCCTTCTGGATAGCAGCCGAAACGTTACTATTCGTAACTAACTGCCTACCCTTTTCAGCATTCTTGTAACCGGCTCTCGCGGCGGCCTGAGTGGCATTTAAGTCCACAAGGTACTCTTGCACAAATCTCTCTTGCTTTGCTGTTAATGGCACTCGTCACCACCTCTCTTGTCGCATTTTTTTGCTACCAGCCCCCGCCCCTTGGCTACAGTAACAGTATTCCCCCGCCCGTATGGGCTACACTTGCCGCACTTTCAGGCGATATATTGCCCACGGTAGCGGCCCTCCTCTTTTGGTACGGCATTGCAGTCCTGCCCTGCTTTAGCGCTTCGGGGAAAGTCCCCGTCACTCGCTGTGGTCTCCCCTATTTCAGGGCACCTATGCCGCATATGTCCCCGCTGGGCCACATCGTTGAGAGGTGCGCGGGGTCCTGTGCCGCATGAGAGGTGCGACCTCTCGGCCCTGATCGTGGGCTGCATCGCGCGTGCGGCATGGTGCGGGAGCGGCGTGAAAAAGATGAAAAAGCACCGCCCCCGCTATGACGCAGGAGGTAAACGCCATAAATGAGAGAACCGCAAAGGCTTTTACACCTCTGCGGCTTAATTCTCCCATAATTGCAATGCCCCGACTCACTTATAAGTGAGTTTTGCAAAAATTTTTATAAACTTTTTGGGTAGTCCGACCGCCCGAGCAGGTAATCAATGGACACGCCGAAATAGTCGGCGATGCTTATCAGCGCGTCCATTGACGGCTTCTGCGTCCCCATCTCATACCGCTTGATGGTGTTGCGGTTCAGGCCGCACAGCTCAGATAGCACGCAGCGCTTTAGTTGGTGGCGCTCGCGCAATCTCCGCAGCCGATCAGGAAACGTGCTCATTCCCTTTCACCGCCGAGTTTTCTCTTCACCCACGCCCACAGGTTGCGCCACGGGCATTCATGCGCAAGGTCTGCTTCATATTCGGCGTCAAGCAAACGAAGCTTCACGTCCTGCAACTCGCTTACCAGCCTGGACGCTTCGTTTGCCGACCCGCCAAGCGCGGTTTCGGTATCTTTGAGCTTCATGCGCAGAATATCCGCATCTGCTTTCAGGTTCGCGATCACGTTCTCGCGGGTGATGGCCTCGCCGTTCATCTGGTCGATCTGCTCGGTCAGTGCGACGTTCTTTCGCTGCATCGCCGCCTTTAGGTTCGCATACTCGGCAATCAGATCATTTTTCGCGTCGATGCAGCTTTTCAGCTCGGCGATCTCTGCTTCAAGCGCCGCAGTCTTCTCCTGCGCGTCCTCCACCATTTTCGCCATCTGGTCTTTGGTGTACTTCTTGATGTTGATGCTCATAATTTAGCTCCTTGCATTCGTAGTTGTTCTTCGCGCCCCCGGTCGCTCTCGACCTTAACGACCTTGCAGTCACCGTATCGCTCAATATCCATTGCGATGCGCTCCTTGATGCCCTGCGCGTCAGCGGCGGGGACGTTGGCTTTAATCGTGATCGTCAGCATATACGTTACCTTTCACGTGCTCTTTCCACCACAGATATTCTTTGCGCTCTCGTCGATATTCAAAAATCAGGCTTTCCGCCTTGCAAATATCGCGGAATCTGTTACTTGCTGCAATCCATGCAGTCTCAACCAGCCACCATAAAAAGCATAACGCTGCAAGTATCGCTGCAATGCCGCCAATCGCTATAAAGAACATTCCAACGCCTTCAACAAAAGATTCCATTCGTTACCCCTCCTTCGGCTCGCCGTATCTGCAAAAATCGTTCTCACCAACATTGCGCCTGTTGCATGGCGAATGTCTGTTGTGACACGTCAGCGTCCCCGGCTTCCCGTATCGCTGGGTAAGCTCGGACGGCAATGTGCTGTGCTTGCAGTCCTTGCACCGCGTCACGACCACGGCGTCTACAATAGGGATGGCCCTAATATCTGCTGCTGTAGCGTAAAGCTCCCAATTTTCATCTGGTCGCCAATGAATAGCATCCCTGTCAATCAGTCGCATCGCTGTCACCTCCGTCCATCTTCGCGTAGTTCTCCACAAAGTTACAAACTCTGGCAGCGCAGGAGAGGCACAGTTGTTTCTCTGCAGAAAATGGTGTCTTAAAATTTACAACGCCGTAGTGATTGAAATCCAGATTCACGCCGTCAACCTCGTAGTCAATCTCGCGCCCACACATATCACAGAACACTTTAACCATCAACTATTTCCTCCGTCCATCTTCGCGCCGCAATGCGGGCAAAAATCCGACTTCCGTCCATCTTCGCGCCGCAATGCGGGCAAAAATCCGACTTCGCAGCATAGCTTGCAATCGGTCATTCCGGATTTTCCTCGTGAGCGTGGTGAAGCATAAAGCCAAGCCCACTATAGGGATGTTCTCTATATGCCTCATCATGCAGATTCCCTTCGTCATCGCACAGAACAAGGCTAACTTTGCCGCCGCAAAACGGGCAAGGTTTTAATTCAGCCATCTTTCATCACCTCCACATAGCACCAGCTCTGCGGCGCGCGCTTATCGCAATCGCAACATTCTCCGCCCCCCGAAGACGCTTGGCTCGCGTCTGCAAAGCCTTTCCGCCCAAAACTCAACAAGCACTTCGGCGCGTCGTAGATGCGCAAATCGGTAATGTGCCAGCCGTAGCCCGTTTGCGCGTGCAGATAGTCGTGCATGTCTTTGAGGGTAAGGCAGGACTGTTGAGCTACTTCGCACGCCGTCAGCCAGTCTTCACCCTTGACGTAGTAGCTGCCGCCGCGCGCTTTGGTCTCAAGCTCGTAAATACGGTCGCAGGTAAATTCGCCGATAATCTTGCCCTTGCGGTCTGCCCACTTGCCGCGGTTCCACTTGGCAACATCACCCCCGAGGTCAACTCGAAAAAACTCGTTACAGCCTTGCAGCGTGCAGTAGATGTAGCATTTGAACGGCGTGTCCAGCTTCGGTCTGGTTTTTCGCACCTCAATCGTCTTTTCACCGTTGGCAATCTTCTCCGCCCACTTGGGGCGGATGCTCAGCATAACAGCCTTACTCATTTTTTCATCGCCTCCAATGCTTTCTCCGCCTCAACCGGTGTTTCCAGCCATGCCAAAATATCCGAATAGTCCTCCGAAAATTCTAATTCATCTTCAAACCCAAGATTTTTGTACATTAACCTGCAAAACTCTTTTTGATTTTCGTATAACAGTTTCGCCAACTGCTGATTTGTCGCAGTTCGTATGATGTCTGCATTGGTCAACGCTTTGTCAGACGGCAGCACCACCAGCCGATCGTCCTTGTCGGCCTGCGCGAGTTGGCGGAGACGTGACAAAGCCTCGCTGGCTTTCTGGTCGCTAATCAAGTCTTGGATGAATGCCCAATAAGCCGCGAACTCCTCCGGCGTCAGCCCCGTGTCCTCATAGGCGCGCACGTCTTCCCGTGCCATCAAATAATCCCGAATGAGCTGTTGCACCACGAACCGCTGCATCATCGGCCATGCCGCGATCTGCTCTTGCAACTTTTTCAATGCCTCGTCTGAAACCATCACTCCACCTCCTGCATCTTACTAATCACTTTTCGGATCACATCGCCGCCATAAGCGTCTTTCGTCAACTCCAAGAACTCCGTAAGCGTCATCATGCCGTGCTCGAGGTCGACGCCGTGGTCATGGGCAAACTGCTTTCGCCCCATGTCGCATGAACCGGTCAAGCGGTGGTGCCAGTCGTAAAAGTACTGCGTCGGATACGTTTTCTCGCGGTCTGTCTCACTCAAGAACATCTCAATGCGATCATCTTCCGGCATATCCTCAAAAAGCTTATCGCGCAAGTCCTCCATTGCTTCTCGCAGCGTTTCGCCGTGCGCAAAAAACCCGTCCTGCTTGACGATGTAGCACGGTGTGAGCGTCAAGTCATCGTTCACAATTGCCCCGTGCGCAGTGTTGCCGCGCACGGAATGAATCAGCGTGTTTACGCCGTCAATTCGATAGACCGGGTCTCGGTTGAAGCGTTTAATGCCGTCGCCGGAGCCGCAGCCGCAGCCGTAGCCGCAGCCGTCGCCGGAGCCGTCGCCGGAGCCGTAGCCGTCGCCGTCGCCGGAGCTTACAGACAAAAAGGCTTTAATTTTCTCATCAAGCGTCATCTCTTCCACTCCTTTACGCCTCGAAGCGATGCAGATGCCGCATCCGTACATGGGATGATCTGGATTGCTCCCAGCACGGTCATTTCCGGGATCGTCACGGTAAAACGGCAGTTACCCGGTGCTTTCGTTCCGTCCTGTGCGAGCTGCTCCACAGCGCACGCGCCGTCCCAGCTCCACAGCTTGCGAACCTCGGTCATGGTAACCTCGGAACCGTTGTGCTCCTTGATCTTACCAAAGAAAACGCCTGCGCGGTCGCAGCGAACGATATAGTCCTGATTGTTGTTCATGATGAAATTCCTCCTGATTTTTGTTAAAATTTAAAGATCTCTCTGAGCTTGATCCCATTGATATCCGCCTCCGCCGTAAAGTAGCGGTGCGCCTCGTTGATGTAGACGACCCTGCCGTGTACGGTTCTTAGCTTCTCAAAACTGCCCAGTCCGCTCGCGCCCTCAAATGCGGCAGGCTTCCAGCTAAATGGTTCTCCGATGTACATGGTCAATACCTCACTCCGATGTAGTCCAGCACTCGGCCGTAGCCAAGGCCCTTTTCGTTTGGCTTCCATAGCCAGTCCGTGTCCCATTCGCCGCCGCCGATGCAAAACTCATAGTGCTTCGGGTGCGTGTGCTTCATGCGCTCAAACCGGTTTTCTCCCTTTTCGAGGTGCGCGCCGAACGCGCAGAACATACACCCCGTGCGCTGGCAACCTGTGCAGTGTAGCTTGCAGTCGATCAGCGTTTCCGCGTAGTCGTTCTCGCCGTCGCTGGCCACGATGTCGCCGTACACACTTGCGATAGGGATATGCCGATCTACGATAAACCGTAGTACGTCCTGCTCCGTCCAAAAGCTCATGGGCTTACTCATGGGGTGCTTCCCTTCAAATGCGTTGCAGCCCGTGAGTTTCCATGTACTTTCTCGTTGCTTGCTTTCACATGCCATCATTGCAGTAAGCGGTACGCGCCCACCACTCGATGCCGCATATTGATTCATGGGTGCTTTTTTCATCACAGAGCAACAACGAGCAGAAATATTAAACGGCGCATCTACAAGAAACCACCACGTCCCGCCGGACACAAAAATTGTTTTTTCTTCTCCACGGAGCATCTTCGCCCGCGAGCAATCGGGATTATTCCGCGCGGCGAATACATAGTCGCTTACACGCTTCGAAATGACGGGATACCCGTACTTCGTCACGACTTGCCGAATGTTCATCTTTGGGCGCAGCCGCACAATCTCTACCGTCACGCGTGGAAACTCGTGCCGCAGCCAATCCGCGTATGTGTTCACAAACTTCTGGATTTCTGGATATTCCAGCCCCGTGTTGACAAACACCAGCGTCAACGCCCACGGCGGCGTTCTGAAACTCGACAGGTAACGCGCAACCAGATATGCCAGCACGGTGGAATCCTTGCCGCCGGAGAACGACACATAGCACTTGCCGTCCCATGCGGTAAACCATTGGTCGATCTTCTCATAGCTCAAGATTTCCTTGTCCTGCAAGTCGAGGGATAAAAGCTGTTTCGCCGCCTCTTTCGGTATCGGCTGATTGCTATACCCGTCCATCATGCCTCCTCCCTAACGTCCCCTCCCCATTGCTCCGCCATAGCTTTGGCGATGCCGGGAAAAGTCTTGCTCCTTGCTTTCGCCGTCCGTGGGTCGTTCCATCGCATCGCCTTCCCGTTCTCACCAACAGCCCAATTTGCGGATGCCCCGACGCTGTAACCGCCGCGGAGGATGGTTCCAGGGTCTACAATTTCTGTTGGCTGAAGATTAGGCAGGCCTTTCAGCCATAGGCAAGTGCCCTTCCGCGCATGCTCCCCGAATTGATACGGCTGAATAATTTGGTTCGGCTTGCGATGCCGCCTGGACATGATTCCCACGGGATTTTCAACGGCGATGCGCTTGCAGTCGGCATTGATGAATCGCATAAAGAAATCAACTGCCGCCTCTCTGCATTTCATGCGTTGAACTGCCTTGTCTCCGTACTTTTCGATGTTGAACCAGCGGTTGCCGGCGACCGTCAAATACGTGCAGGGCGGATGACATATCAGCAAATCCCATTGCCCGTCAATGTGATGCTTTGCGCCGTCAACCGTCGTGAATGTGCAATCGCCATTGGTAAGCGGTAATACATCCTGCTGGATATGCCACTCGGGATGCCCCCCCGAACACGGCTCAATATCGCAGCTGTACGCCTCCCAGCCCTGCGCGCGGAACGCAACGCATACGCGCTGGCTTTCCTCGCAGCAGACTAAAAGTTTTGGGATTTTACCGTTCATTTTCGCCCCTCGCATTCCCCGAACAGCTCCCGGAACGTCATACCCGTCAGGTCTTCCAACGCGAGAAACGCCCGCACGGTCACGTCCACGTCGCCCTTGACGTAGCGGCTCACGTTGGTCGCAGAAATGCCAGTCTCCTCGGCAAGCGTGGTCTGGTTGTAGTCGGTCTTTTCCAGCGCCGCTTTGAGGCCCGGATATGGGCAGCGTTCCCATGGCGTTTTGCTCATAACAAATCGGCTCATATCATTCCCCTCCTAACAGCGCCGCGATGGACACGTCCAGCGCTTCGGCGAGATAGAGATACGTCGTGACTATACCGTATCGCTCGCCGCGCTCGATGGACGAGATTGTGCTGTCTGCGACGCCTGACTTCTCCGCAAGTTCTGTCTGGTTCATCCCTCTCATCAGACGCAGGGCTTTCACCTTCTCGCCGATGCGTTCCTCGGTCGGAATGCCGCTTTTCCCCTCGTCATCCTCCCGTAAAAAGTCGAGCAGGTTAATGCCGACGGCGCGGCATATCCGTTCGCACAGCGGGATAGTCGGCATGATGCGTGCCATCTCGTAGTTGCACAGCTGTCCTTGCTCAATGCCGCACATGCTGGCAAAACTCGCTTGGCTCATGCCAGCGGCAGTTCTCAGCCCACGGATCCGCTCCGCAGTGTCTTTTGCATTCATCTTTTTCGCTCCCTTTATTTTCTCAGCTTTTGGCCACGCCGCGTTTTGAACTGGCGCGCGCCTAAATAATCGTCTTTTGCCTGCCGCGTAGTGCGGGCAATGGTCCTGACAGCCGGGATAACGCACGGGTGGCAGGCAGAAGTGGCAGTGCTCAAAGCTCATGGCCGACCTCCACGCTGCTGATCGTCACCGCCGTAAGCGGCTCACCGTCTGTGTAAAACTTCCTCCCGCAAACGCTAAACACGGCAGAATCGTCCTTGTAGGCATATCCGTTGAGCGCGTCCAATACCGCCTTAATGATGTTGTCGATATCGCCGCGCTTAAGGTATGGGGATAAATCCAATCCGCCCCTTTTTCTTTTTGGCGTTCCAGATGGGATGGGGAAATAAGCATTTACCATGACTTCCAGCGCTTCTCCGTCCTCAAACGGCCTTTCCCCGCGCTCGAGCCATGCCGCGCGAACTGCATTCTCGAAAATCTGCGTGCTTTTCGGCGTATATGTCCCATGCCGCGTGACGCGCGGCCTTCCCTTCGGCACGGGTCTTCCATCCACGGCAAATGAAACTACTCGCTCCATGCGTCACCCTCCATTTCGACAGCAGCCGCTTCCCACGTCAGCCCGTGTTCTCTCGCATAACGCGATACGCTCGGCATGAATGCCTCCTGTTCGGCTATCCGCTCGATGTATGGCTTCATCCACGCCACCGAGACGTGTGGGAAAACTGTGCCCCTGATCTTTGCCAGCACTTGGCCGACCTTCGGCGGAAATCCCCTCGTATCCTCGGCAATCAGCGAATTCATTGCGTTCATCGCCTCGGCAGGGTCTTCATTTCCCAGCATGTCCAACCAGAGGGAAACCAGTTCTTCGGCTTCTACGCGGGTCATCTTGGCGTAAGCCTGCGGATATGCTCGTTTTATCCGCCCCAAAAGGCTAATCACGTCAGCTCTTTCCACGGCTCTTCTCCTCCTCCAGCATCTCGGCGAAAACATCGCCGCCGACAAACGGCTTATTTTGCGGCGCTTTGCCGCCCTTGTCTTGCTCTCTGGAGAGCCACGAGGTGATAAAGCGCTTAATCCCTCCGCGAGTTTTACGCTTGGTAGGGTTTGAATCGCACCACCCCGCCATGTTTCTGAGCTGTTGTAGAACGTCAACGTTCGGATAGAGCTGCGACCATTTGGCCCTGTCATTCTCCGACACGTCAAAGAAAGTCCCGTCATTCAGTGGCAAAGAAATCACCGGTGGCGCGGAAGCCGCTTGCGGCTCAGCGCAATATTCTCCCTTGCTATCGGTAGATAGCTGGATATTGGTTTCGGTATTGGTATCGGTTTTGGTTTCGGTATTGCCATTTTTGCCATTGGCAGACATGGCTTTGCTATTTTTGCCATTAGCAAAAATGCGTTTGCCATTTTGCCATCTTGCGGCAGCACCAGCCTTGCCAGCTTCGCTTCTCGTTGTCGCAATATCGTCATAGCTTGCCTTAAAGCGGTCTTCCTGCGCCATCATGCGTTTGACAAAGAATCTCTCATTGCCACAAAGCGCTATCTGCTCTCCCGTCATGCTGTAAACCAGCAATGCCCGCGTTAGCCGACCGAACTCTGCATCGTTGAGCGCATCCATCTCCTCTAAATAATCATAGGGGAGTGCTGCATAGTTTCTTGCCATGCCTCCACCGCCTTAAAACGGTAGATCGCCGTCGTCCTCACTGATCACCCCAAAGTCGCCTGCGGCGCTCTCTACGGTGAAATGCGGCTCGGTAGCATCGTTGCGCTTGCTGTCTCCGAAATAGATATTGTCGGCGATAATCTCCGCGTTGCGGCGCTTATTGCCGTCCTTGTCCGTCCAGTCGCGGACGGTGAGTTTACCCTCAACCACGACCATGCGTCCTTTGCTCAAATACTGGCAAGCGAACTCGGCGTTCTGCCGCCATGCAACCACATCGAGGAAGTAAGTTTTCTTCTCGCCGGTTGCCTTGCTCTTAAAATCGTCATCGACGGCAACGGTGAAGCTTGTGACTGCCGTGCCGTCCTGCGTGCGTCGCAGTTCGAGGTCGCGCGTGATGCGACCCATGATGCAAACTCTGTTTAACATGATTCGTCCTCCAAATAGTTTTTCTTGAATACGTCCATAAAAGTATCGTGACCATAAAGCTCTTCAAAACGCTTTTGGCACTCTCGTTTCAGCTGCATATCCAGCTCGTGACCGTTCTTGCCGTGCACGCCGTAGTCGGCCATGTTGTGCCAGTCGGCACGCAGCCACACCCAGCAGCCCCAAATATCGGATAGCTGTCGACGGCCACCACCGTAAATGTGATGCCGCGCGAGGTTTGTCGAGAATCCTGAGATATAGCACTCTCGCTTGTCCTGCATGATGCTTTTCGTCATCTGCCCCATTCCTCCTTTAGTGCGTCAAGCTGCTGCGGGGTCAATGTCTCAATGCCCAGATCCTTGCAGTCCTGCACGATGTTGTCAATGAGGCGAGCCATTTGCTTTGTGTCGAAGGTGGACGAGCCGTAATACAGCACCACATTCTTGCAGCCGTCAATTTTGCTGTCTATCACTTCCGTCTGCCAGCCGATGCCGTTTTTATTCCAGCCGTCGCATAGCTTCTGTACGGCTTTCTCGCGCACGCAGACGGTTTCCGTGTTCCCGCCGACATCTTTCACGGCCTGCCGGTAAACCTCGCTTGTAGGCGTTCCTGTGGCTTCTGCGAGTTTGTCCATCAATACCCATGCGTAAGCGTTGGCATCAAGGCTCCGCTTCTCGCGGTGCTTCTTCACGGTCACATCAACGTCCGTCTCGTGCAGCTCGTCGTACAATGCGGCGACATTCTCCCGCGTAGCAATGGTGAGTAAATACCCACCATCGCGCGCGAGCGACAAGTCATGCAGTCGGGCTTTCATTGGATTTTCTCCTTGCCGTCATGCACGCCCAGCAGAGCGGTGCTTTATAGGTATTCATCGCGTTCTCCGCAATCTCGGCAACGGAATATTTCTTGCCGCCGTGCGTCACAGGGTAGATGAGATTGCCGCAGTCCTTGCAAACCGGTTTCCCAACCGCCTCGTTTGGTTGCTGTCTATCCGGCCTTGGTGTGTACTTGGTCGCGTCCTTTGCCCAATACACATCCGCGCCAAAACCGAGAGCCTTGCAGGCAACGGAAATAGCATCGGTCAGCGCCATTTTGTAGCACTCGTCAGAGGTGTAAAGGCCGTTTCGTTCGCTAGCGACAAACGCGCTGCCGCCTGTGCCGGGAATCGCGTCCGACCACTCCCCGTCGACTTTGATGTAAAGGTCAATGTCTACAAATGCGGAAACCTCATTGTTCGCGCCATTTTCAAGGCGCTTATCGGTGATGGTATATTTCCAACCAATACCGCAAGGGCCGAACTGCTCCGTCAGCGCCTTAATGCGCCACATTGGGTTGATATCAGTCTTGCCTTTCAGTCGCCCCGCTTGAATTTCGCGCTGTGCGGACTGCGGGACTTGCCGCACGCTTTCATAGATTCCAAGGTTCTCCATCACTTCACCCCCATGCTCATGCCCTGTACAAGCGTCGCACCGTCGATTTCAGCGCCATTTTTCAGCAACGGGGCAAGGTCAGTCTTGCTCACCGTGGGGGCGTTGTAAGTAACCTCGCCGTCGTGACCGTTGGCGAGCATCCACGCCACCACCGCGCCCATGTCGGAGACCTCCACGCTGGTGGTTTTGCGATAACTGATAGAGCATCGGGGAGTGGAAAACTTCTCGCCGTTCAGAACAGAATCGAGATATTTTTTCTTGCTCTCTGCCGCGCGCTCTAAAGCCTGTCTGCGCGCCGCAAGGGTCTTCTCTTCTTCACGGATCGCCTTTGCTTCGGCAACGTCGTTTTTAATCCAAAGCGCGATGTTCTCAATCTTCTGCTCTCTTGCCATGTTCAGCTCCAAGAGCTTTTCAACGTCAAGGATTTCGCCGGTCTCGGCATCTACACATTCCGCAAGCGCGGAATCAATCTGATAAAGGTTCATCTTTTACCTCCGTAATATTGTCTGTGCCACAGTAAGGGCACACGGTTTGAGTGGTAATCGTCCAGTTCTCATCGTCCAGATTTTCGCGGTACGCATAAAGCGCAGGCTCCCGGAAATCCGCACCACAAGCCCAGCAGTGCATCATTCCTCCGCCTCCAAATACGCCATCGCGCTCTGCACGCCGAATACGCGCGCCGTCTGATGGTCGTTGAAAAACACGTCGATGTGGTTGCCGTTCACGCCGCCCCCGCAATCCTCCGCGATATAGCTGTGCTGCGTGCCGTCCGGCCAGATCAGCAGAACGCGCGTCCCGTAAGGGATCACCTTCGGGTCGACCGCGATCGTGCGTCCCACGGTCGCCAGCGTGCCGGTTGCGGTGTAGCCGCTTGCCGACTTTCCGCAGCAGCAGCGTCCGGGGCAATAGGCCGTCAGCGTAAACTCTCCGAGAAACACGTCGTTGCACACCGCGCTTTCAGTCGCGGGAATGTCCCACGCGGGGTCATACTCTTCTACGATGGGCGCTTCTTTCGATTCCGCATCGACCGCCTGCACGCTGGTGGCGAGGATTGAGATCACGATCAAAAGGATTGTCGCGCCCAGACACACAGCGGCAAACAGCGCCGATTCATCGGCCTTGCGCTGCTCTCTCGTGCGCTTGTCGTGCCGTCTCATCGGCTGCACCCCCTGTCGATGTACGGGAGCAGCTCATACAGCACCTTGCACACCGCACACGCGCCGATGACGGCGAGGGAGGTTGCAAAGTCGCAGCCGTTGAGCGCGATCACCGCAGCGGCGATGCCGCCGAAAAACAGTGTGTCAATCATTTCGCGCCTCCGATCAGCATGAGCTTTTCCGCGTCGGTGAATTGCAAAACTCGGTCAAGCTCCCAGATTTCTTCTAACGTCCAGCGGGAACGCCCCGCCATTCTGTTGCAAATTTGCGTTTCCGATAGGCCGATTTCCTCGCCCAGCTCCTTGCCGGTGCGAATCAACGCCCGACCCATCGCGCCGCGCACGGCTCGCTCAAGGTCATTTCGCCGTCGCGTTAACTGTTGTGGCTTTAGCATCTTGCCTTTTCCTTTCTTCCGTGCTACAATAAGCACGGACACAATATCTTGTGGTGAGATTTGTCCCACCCGCCCCGCTCGATGCTGCAACATTGGGCGGGGCATTTTCTTTTTCGAAGCATCTCATCGTGTCGCAATTCCTCTGCGGTTCTCTGCGGTTCTCTGCGATTCTATTCCGTTGCTGTACAGTTCCTTGCTATTCCATCGCTAGCCTCTGCTTTTCCCTTCAATGCCGTAGCAAAACCACGCCGTGCTAAACCGTCGCTCATCGTGTCATTGCCATGCCGCTGCGGCGCGGCGCATCGCAAATCCGTTGCGTTGCCTTCCAATGCTGTACAGTTCACATCATTGCCGTTGCTCTCGCTACTCTGTGCAAAGCGGTTCAGTGCCGTTGCATCTCAAGGCCATACCGTAGCATCTCTAAGCGATTCCGCAGCGCATCACTGCTGAGCAATTCCTTCGCTCTGCTCGGCGAATCATCGCCCTTCCTGGCTCTTCCCTTGCCATGCCCTGCCACGTCCGGCTGAGCGCTTCCATTGCTGCTCACGGCGAATCTGAGCGATCCCATTGCTGTGCTGCGCTTCGCATTACGAAGCGATTCCTTTGCGCGTTACTCGATTTCCTCCCAGCGGAATCGGCCTTTTCCACTATTTCGCCACTGTCCGATGCCGGAGAATCGCCCATGGTCCAGCCATTCGCGCACGGCCTTTTCGTGATCGTCGCACAAGCAAACAACAGTAAACTCGCACGTAGCACCCGCAGGGATTTCCTCGCTCATAGCAAGGCTCACTCGCTCTCCCTGTGCGGTCTGCGCTCTCAGCGGTCGCTGGCATTCACCAACGGAGCCAGTAAACATCAGCGGAATGGTACGCGGTTCGGGAAAAATCAGCTTGTCAATTTCTTTCTTGTATGCCTTGATTTTCTCGCTCGCAGTACCCTTGACCTTGCGCAGGCCGCCGCAGGTGTCCTTGAAAAAGCCCTTGATCTGGTAGTCGTACAGAAACGGCGTGCCGTCGTCCAGCCGTGGAAACACAGTCATGGACTTCTCCGCCACCGCGTCCGCTCCCAGAGCGGCAACCTCGTCCTCAACGCTCGCCGCATCCGGCGCGTGACTGCCGATAAACTCGCGGTAGATATCAGGGTTCGCGGGGCTGGTACCGAGAATTGGCTCGGTAAACGTCAATTTCACTTTGATTTCTTTCATCTTTTCGTTCCTATTCTTTGGCGCTTATGCGTCCTCGCTCCATTTCACGTTGCTCATCAATGCCTTGCTGATCTCAATCACCTGCGCTGTCGCCACCAACAGTTCAGGCCCTTTCAATAGCCCAGAATGCTTAGAAACAAGCCGCAGCTGATTTTCAAGGATGGACTTCATTTCTTTGTACTTCATGCGCCCTCCTTGTCCGGCTTTAATAGCTCGTCCACCGACACCCCGAAATAGTCCGCGATGGCCTTGACGGTGCTGACGCGCGGTTCGGCGTCTTTTCCGTTCCATTTGCCGATCGTCCCGTTTGCGATGCCGCACGCCTTTTCTACAGTTGCGATATTGGTATTGTGCTTTTCGCAGAGGCGCTTGACATTGTCATAGATCAAAAAAACTCCTCCTTTCAGTCGAATAATACTTGACAGAAATTAGAAGATAGTCTAATATAATGCTGTTGAGGCAATTAAATATCTTCTGCAAGTCCGTCTTTGTGGGGGGCTTAGTTTTGTTTACCCTTCACATGTCTAAGTATAATAGACTAAAGTCGCATTGTCAAGAAGAAAATCGGATTTTTGTCTAACTATTTTTTATGGATTTATCTAAAAGATTAAAAGATTTTTGCAGAGTAAGAGGAACTAACCGGACTGCCCTTGAGAAAAAGCTCAATCTCGGAAACGGGACGATTGGGAAATGGTGGAAGAACGGTAGGGTTCCAAATTACGCAAATCTGTTAGCTGTTGCTAACGAACTTGAGACTACCGTTGCATATTTAAGTGGCGAAACAGATGATCCGGAAATAAAAAAAGCCCTCGGCGATAACGTCGAGGGTTCTGCCAGTAGCGAAGCTGAGTTTATGCGGTTGTGGAGCCGTTTGTCTCCCGAACGGCAAGCTCGCGAGCTGGCTTTTCTTCGGGAGGAAGTGCTAAAGAGCGAAGCCGAGCAAGATAGCTGATCTTTTGCGACTCAGAAAGCACCCGAAATAAATCCAGCACTGCTTTCTCGTTGTTGTCTGGCATTATCCATTCCTCCGTTTTTCAAAATTGCAAATCAGAACATACGTTCGATTTTTCTCTATCATTATAGCACCACATTTTCAAAGATTCAATGGCATTCACAAATATTTGAATGGGCGGGAATTTGTATGGCTATCTTAGATAAATTTTTGAATCAGTTTGGTCTTTCATGGAGTGGAAGCTATAAAGATTATTATTCGGAAGATACAGGGGCAGTTGCCTCGCCACGTGGGCCCATCGATCAAAGTTACAATGAATATGAAAGACCATCAAAAATAGCAATTTTGGTAAACTCGCGATGCGTAAAAGAGAATCTTTCAAAAGATGCCAATTTAAGCATGAGCCGTCTTATTGAAGAAGAAATGACCTACTTTTCGTTTATCCCGTATCAGATTTGTAACTGCGCGTATATCGGTGAGCACAAAGCTTGGGCTATGTATAATCTGAACAATAAGCGAACATTGAGCCTTGCGATAAACGAGATAAACTATCACCTTGGCACATTACATGATTTAGAAGAGGATAGCGCGATTGAAAAAATAATTCCAGCTGACTATCAAATAAACTTTAATTCAATTTGCTTTGATTATGGGTTGATAACAAGCCCGGAAGATTTACCAAGAAGTTATTTAATCTACGCGCCAAAAACAAAATCTGGCAAGAAGTCTCAATATCCTCTAATCGCGTTTTTTAACACTTCTAAATATGGGATAAAATCTATTCATGAAGAAAACTACATCGGAGAACTATGCTATTCTGTTAACGGGGAGCTGTCCAAAGCATGTATCCACTGCTGGAAGCATGGGAAATTCGCAGAATTTAACTTCTCCGTTGTCGGGCGTTCTTTTTTAATCTCAACAATAAAAACCATCGGTGAAAGCGGGAAACTGTTTACCCTTTATGATTGCATGTGGAAGTTTACCGATTATATTGATTTTGCAGATCAATAACCACCGGCGAATAGTTTTTCTTACATCATTTTATAGAAAGAGACAATAACTTACGAGAGAATGCAAGACGGTATAGTTTAGATTGGCCCCGCCGCCCTCTGCAACAAACGGCGGGGCCTTTTTGCAGCCGGCGGGAAGCGGTCGCCGCTGCTTGTTTTGACCATACTCTGCTTTAGCTTGGCAATTCAACACCGAAACATTGCAATAAGACAGCGCTCGACGCGGTTCGACAAGCCCTCATCTTGCGACTTTGCGGCGCAAAAATCGAAAAAATTAAGGTGGCGTAAATGAACATTCAAGAAGTGTGTAGAATCCGTAAAGAAGAATTGAAACTGACCTATCAGGAAATTTCCGACGTTTCCGGCGTTCCGCTGTCCACCGTGCAGAACTTCTTTTCCAAGTTTTCCAAGTCTCCGTCGATCTACACCGTTGCGCCGATCTGTAAAGCGCTTGGAATATCGCTTGATGAAGCGTTTGGAATTTCCGAACACCTGACGCCGACCGAGGAAACCTTGCAAGCGCGGAATGATGAGCTGGAACGCCACGTTGACGCAAAAGCAGACATGATCGAGATTATGCGGCGCGGTGTCCGTATTCGCAACGGCGTGATTGCTATAATGTTTGTCATTATCGTTCTGCTGGCTGCGTGGTGCTTGTACATTGATTGGAGGGGGATTTGATGAAGATACCAAAAGCAAAACCACTACCGTCTGGCAACTGGAATGTCAGCGTCATGGTAGACGGAAAGCGTGTGTCCGTCACAGCGCTTACCAAAAGGCAAGCGGAGAATGAAGCCGCCGCATTGAAGTCCGGCGCAAAGTCTGCCGCTCGTGCGTCTGAGCGCACGGTCGGTGACGCTATCGACCGATATATCGACAGTAAGGACGCAATACTCTCCCCCTCCACCGTCAACGGGTACAGAAAACTCCGCAAGGTGGTTTTCCCCGAGCTGATGAGCGTTAAATGCGCCGCGTTGACGCAAGACCGCGTGCAGCGTGCCGTGAATAAGATGGCGCGGGAAAAGTCCCCTAAGTACGTCCGCAACGCTTACGGCCTGTTTACGGCGGCAATGTCGGAGGAGTGCCCCGATAAAATGTTCCGCGTATCTTTGCCGCAGAAGGAAGCGCCTAAAATTAAAATCCCTACCATGGAAGAAATTAGGATCCTGCATGAGGATTGCAAAGGCACGGATTTTGAATTGCCGTTTCTGCTGGCCGTTTGGCTCGGTCTTCGCACATCAGAGATCAGAGGTCTGACATGGGATTGCATTGACGGCGATATTCTTACGATCAAGCAAGCGATGGTAGACGGTGAGGACGGCCCGCAGCTCAAGCAGCCAAAAACCTACAGCGGCAACAGGCAGCTAAAAGTGCCGCCGTATATTATGGGGCTGCTTAACGCAACACCGCGCGCAGATGAGTATATTGTCCACGCAACCAGAAATGTCCTGTATAAGCATCTGCAACGCGCGTGTGCCCGCTGCGGAGTTCAGCCGTTTCGATTCCACGACCTCCGTCATGTAAACGCGTCGGTCATGCTCAGGCTCAATGTCCCCGATAAATACGCAATGGAGCGCATGGGGCATTCCACAAACAACATGCTCAAAAACGTATACCAGCACACGATGAATGATAAAGCCGTAGCAGTGGCAGATGCCGTTGACGGCTTTTTTGAATCCGAATTTCATCTGTAATTTCATCTGCAATTCATCTGCAAAAACGCTGTTTCGGCGGAAGATAACTTGCAAATATCGCAAGTAATGCGTAAACAGGTAATACTGAAAACCCTTGCAAATACAAGAAAAACCCCGCAGCCGTTGAGACTGCGAGGTTTTTTCATTGGTGGAGGCGGCGGGAGTCGAACCCGCAACCGAATCCGCAAAAGCATTGATATTACAAGGTTTTTTGTAACTCATCTGCAATTCCATCTGCAATTTATTTTTCGAGCTTCCGCATGACGCTATTATATACGCGCTCGTTTACAATTTTCAAGCTGTCCATCAGCTCGTCCATGATCTCCCACGCTTTGTCCGGCGAAACATCTGCCACTGCGCGCAAAAAATCGCTGTCGCCGTATGTTTTGACGTTGACCGGCGCGGGTGCTGCGGAGTATGCCGTTGGCAAAGCTCTCTCTCTGCTGCCGCTTTGCTGGTCACGGATGGCATATAACACGGCAAGGCGCTCATAGTTTGTCCAGCTTGATTCCTCTGTTTCAAGGCGAGCTATCCAGCGCTTGACCTCATTCTCGTCGACCATAGGGGAGCACCCCCCTTTAGCTCTCGATCGTGTCCATGCAGCGCTGGATGGCTCTGCGGATGCTTTCATCGTCGGAGTTGTCCAACATTTCCTGCAACTGGCGTTTCATATTTTCCGTGCCACCGTCGCGGGAGTAGTGGCCGCGCACATAATGCGTGCCGCGTCTCGCATTGGACATATCACGGTCATAAGCGCCGCGCATACCCGACTGCCAGTCTCCGTCGCGGGAATAGCGGCGAGAATAGTTTTCATCGCGGGAATAGCCGTCGTCCTCCAACATCTCAATCTTATCGATGTTTTTGATGGTGTCCGTCAGTTTGTGCGCAATTTCGAGATCGCCCGCGCCAAGCTCGCCCTTACGCGCCAGCTCGTCGAGTTCGTCGCACAGCATATTGCGCAGATCATACATTGCTTTCTTGCTCATGTCCATTCTCCTTTCACGCGATTCTCTCAACCGTCAGGTTCGAGTTGGCGAAGTTGACGGCCTGAGTGCTGGTGTTTTTCATCGCGACAGTTACGCAGCAGCCCTTCGGGACGCTCACTTGCGCGCTGACATACACGTTGAAATAGTTCTCCACCGCAGCAGGGGTAACGGTCGCCGTAGCGCTGTTGAGTGCCTCGCCGTTGACGGCAAGCGCCGCCGTGATGGCCTCGACCGTGCCCCCGGTAGGGATGGCGATGTTCCCACCATAAGAAATTTTGTAGAGAGCGCGGCACTGGTTAGTCAGCCCGCGCAAAGTTACCAAACCGGCACCGGCACGGTGAACGATACACGGCTTGCTATTGACCGCCGTTTCGGTCAGTGGGACGTTCTGTCCGGCAGAGACCAAAGAAATGCTAGAATTACTAAACTCAGCCATACTGGTATCACTCCTTCCTCTGATTTGCCCCAAAAGGGGCAAACGCACCATTTGCAATCATTTCCGCGTAGCTGGGTGCAAATAATTCGTCCGCTTTACGCAAAAGATCGGCATAATTGCTAAGCTCGTACATGCTCATTTTACTCTTGTCCAGAGTTGCAATGTGATCGACAAATTCCTGCTTGAGTTCGTCAACCGTTTTCACAAAATCATTCCTTCCTAAAGGGGTCGAAATCGACCCGTTTAAAATGCAGCGGCGGAGCGATTGCCCCGCCGCGTTTGTCGTAGTATCGGCACGGGGCCGAACATTTTGTTGGCGTCAACAAAACATTGCCAACAAAAAGCTATGCTATGCAGTTGTCAGCAGCCGCAACCGGCAAACTGGTTGCAGCAATAGGGGTTCTGCACCGTGTAGGCCGGAATGGGAGAGGGACGCAGCTGCGAGACCAGATAGCTGTTCTGCGCCGCCTGAGATGCCGCCAGCTTCAAGCCCTGGTTCTCACTCTGGAGGTCAGCCAGTTTGCTCTGCGTCAGGAAGTCGAGGATCGCGCGGCTGTTGCTGTTGGCGTTGTCGATGATGTCGCGCGTCGCGTTCTGCACGGTGTTGCGCGTGTCGCACGCCTGCGCAGCCATGTCGTAGCGCACTTGCGCGATCGCGGCACGGTTCTCGCAGCAGCAATTTGCGGCCTGCATCTGCATGGCGTTGAGCTGCTGCATCAGAGCTGCCTGCTGGTTGCTACGGGACAGCTCGGCCTGTGCAAAGCCGTTTGCCATCGCCATGTTGGTGCCGTTGGCAAGCTGCGCCTGCTGGTAAAATCCGTCGCAAAGGCCCTGATTTACACTGTCGATCTTGCGCTCGACATTGGCAAAATCAGAGGTCAGCACATAGCCGTCGACCACGCCGCCGGAATTGCCAGCGTTATTGCCCCAGCCGTTGCGGCCCCAGCCGAAGAGGAAAAGAACGATAATCCAGATCCAGTTTTCGCCCCACATGCCCATACCTCCGCCGTAGTTGTTCGCGGGCGCGACCGGCATGGTCATCATGGGAGCGCCGTCAGAAAGAGACATATTATCTCTCCTTTCAAAATTTTATTTATCAAATCGTGGCCACGATAAGATCAATGAAATAAGGGCCCAAACTGCTTTGCCATAGATTGGAGATGGTTCAACTCTTGTTGGCTCATAGCGCCAGATTGTAGAAGTTTATTGACTTCTTCTTTGGGGTCCCCCTGAAAGCCACTTTGAAACTGCTGGAATTTTTGCTTGAGCTGCATCAGATCCCACATCGGCCCCGGAATCTGTCCGCCGCCGAGCACGGCCATAAACGGATTATTCATCGTCTTCGTCCTCCTCGACCTTGCGCTTCTTCTTGCCCTTTAATTCGCCCACAAGCGCTGCCAGCGCGTCAAACTCTTTACGGGTGACAAATTCCACACCCTTTTCCTGCGGAGATGTACGGGGCGTTTCTGCGCGCTCTACAAGGTCATAAATCTTGAGCGTCGGCTTGCCGCTTGCATCCGCCTGCTTGAGATACACAGTCGGCGCGGTAGAATCCCACAGCGCCACAGCAGAATTGGGCGCGATGAGATAGCCCCTTGCCTCCTGCTCACCGCTTACCCACTGCACACCGCCCTGCGCAATGGGGTTCTGTTGCACTGGCTGCGGCATAGGCTGCTGCATGGGCTGCATCTGTGGCTGCTGCATCTGCCGCATCTGCATGAGGTTATCCGGCATCGGCTGCGGATAATAAGGATTGAAATAGGGATATGCCATGTTTATTCCTCCGTTTCTTTGACCCAGTAATAAAGCGGGATTTCGTTCTCGCTGTTCCAACTGTCGTAAATTACACCATCCTGCACGCAGACCACATGACCGGAGAGGGCGAGAATATACGTTCCACGCGGGTGCTCGTCGGCAAACTTACCAACCGTGTAGCAGTCGGGGCAGGTGTCCGGCATGATATAGCGCCGATACCCAAGCGATCGCAGATACGCGCCCCAACAGGCATTTGCATTGGGTAAATCACCGTCAAGGTAACCCTGTATGCAAAGGGACAAATACACCTCGCCCCAGTCCTTCCCCGTCGCCTTGCAGATCGCGCGCACGGTGCAGTCGGACACATTACGCCCAGCGGGATTTGGGTTAAAGTAGCTATACATGGAAAAGCTCCGCGAAATAGACGTAAGTGCGCAGCTCGTCAGGGTCGGGAAACAGCGTCAAAATGTCCATTGCCATCTGCTCGGTAAATCCCAAAGCTAAAAGTCGGTCGTACATCGCCGCACCTCCTTTTGTCGCCTCAATCATACCGTGGATCGCGCTCCGCAAATGGTCATTGTTTGGTCATTATTTGGTCAAAAAATATTTCAAAAAAGCCCTTGACATACCACGCAATGCGTGGTAATATAAGCATGTAAACAAAAGAGGGCAACAGCCCAGGAGGATATAAAAATGAAGCTTACCGATGGAAAGAGGACCGTGGAGATCAAGATTCAGCGCTGGAACGGTTCCGGTTATGACCCTGATTGGAGCGCCGATTACTTCAACGCAGGCTCCCTCCCGTACGACGAAGAGACCGATACATACACAGTCGAGGATGTGGATTACTGCATCGAGACCGCGAACAAAGCAAACGAAGACGGTGCTTGCGGCAAGTACGACGAAAACGGCGATCTCGTCCGCGACGAAGACATGTTCGTTTTTGTCGAGGAGCTGAATTAAAGGAGGAGTTTACTATGACCGACAAGCAGTTTTACAGCATCTTTTTAGACGCGCTCTCGAATGATGGCGCGTCCCGCGAAGCATTTGTCTCCGATTGGGCTCTTAGCTCCATTTGGGACGACGATAATCAAGATATTTCGGAGGAGCGTATTGCCGAGATCGGTAATATTTGGAATGTTGCTCACCTGACGATCTGCGATATCCGCCAATATACAGGTCTGTCGCAGGCTAAATTTGCAACTCGCTTTTGCATCCCTCGCCGATCTATCGAGGATTGGGAGTCCGGTGCAAGGCACTGCCCCGACTATCTGCGGTTGTTGCTCGCACAGGCCGTTGGTCTGTACAATAAGCCTGCTGTATGATGCAAAACTCCAATAAAGAACAAAAGAGAGCACCGATTAACCTCGGTGCTCTCTTTGTCCGTCTGCTATTTTTTGATATGCCCGCCTGCGGCAGCGGTTGACGGCCTCCGGCGACAGGTGCAGCGCTGCACACACTTGCGCGTAGCTCTTGCGCCGCACGTCGCATTCAATAAGGCAGTACGCCTCATCGGGCGGCAGCTCAAACGATAAGATATACGCCACGGCTCGCTTGGGGGCCATAGAGGATAATTGCGCGCGGATCGCTCGGTGCTGCTTGTCCATGCTGTGCACCGGGGCTTGCAGAGCGCTCACGCGAGGGGAGACATTGCAGGCCTCCCGCCCGTTTTCCTTTCCGTGCCCGATTCGGGCACATTTATTTCATTGTCGCGAGCTTGCGAATCAGGTCATTGCCGTACTTATACGCCGCGAGGTAGTCGAGCGTCGGATCAAGCAGCCCCGCGCGCTTTTTGAGCACTTCGCGATAGCTCGCCTCATACTTCGGGCGATATGCGCCCACCACGAGCGAAAGCTTGCGCTTGCGGCGATATACCCCGTCGCCGTTGCTCTGGCTGCCGGTGTTGCCGTTGGAGGTATTGCCCTCGATGGCGGTCACGTATTGATCGTCTACGCTCTCGCAGATGCCCGTATGGTCGGTCTTGACCTTCGTGTTGGGAAAGTCATAGATGAGCACGTCGCCCGGCTGATAGCCGGACGTGACCCACTGCCCGTGGGCCTTGGCATAGTTCATCAGCTCGCCGCAGCTCGCGGTCTTCCCACCGCCGTAAAAGAGCCGCTTATCCAACTGCTGGAAGCACCACCACACAAACTGCATGCACCAGTACACGCCGTCCACGCCGTAGGCCTTGCCATACTTCTGGCGGTTGCCCGGCTGCTCCACCGTGCCGATCTCCTTGCGTGCGATGGCAAGGATGTCTTCTGCTCTCGCCATGCCTTACGCCCCCTTGTCGATGACGTCCTGCGTCTTCTGGCTCTGCGTGCCGAAGTAGAACGCGATGATCGAACTGTAGATCAGCATAAGCTGCTCGCCCGTGATCTTGCCAACGACAAAGCCGTAGACCACCGCGCCGGTTGCGGCGATCGTCACAATGCTCTTCACGCTGCACAGGTTCGCAAATCTCTTTTTCAGCAAATCGTTATTCATAGTGTCGTTTCGTCCTTTCTGAAAATCTTGATGCCCGCCACCACAACGAGCTCTGTTGTCCATGCCTTGAACCACCGTTCCGTCAGCACGTCGGGCGGCGGCACGCCGAGCGCCGTCATGGTGAGCGAGGCGACGGTGTACCACGTCAGGCTGAAAATGGCGATGGATATGTACTTGTCCCGCTTTTTCATCTTGCCCCAGTGCTCCCGCGCCGCCGTCCACGCCTTTCTCACGTCCTGACCTCCCACTCGTCGATTTCCGACTTGATGCGGTCGATGAAGCTGTTGCCTCTCAGCGCCTTGTATCCGCGGTAGAGATAGAGAAAATCCTCAAGCTCGTACTGCCGGATGAATTTGTCCTCTCTGTGCCGGTAGTATATATGCAGCATGTCGTGCCGCAACTCGCATTTGAGCGCGTCCGTCAGTTTGTCGAAGCCGAGGATTTTGTCGCGTAGCGGCTTGATGAGCAGCGCCAGCGCGCCGAGGATGACCGTGATCTCCGAGCACACCGACGCGACCCTTGCCAAATCTTCCATATCCCGCTCCCTTTCTGCGTCTTAGCCCGCCGTAAAATAGTTCCCTACCAACTCGTGCGGCAGATACTGCAAGACGATCTTGCCGCCCGCGGCCTCGCCAATACGCTCGCAGAGGTACAGCTTAGTGTCCTCAGGGTCTTTGTAATAAAGACCATAGGTGTACTCCATACCACGAGCGGCCGGAATCGGGTCATCCTGCGTGCCCGCGTGGTCGACGTTGATGATCGTCCACACGGCAGGGGTGGAGTGCGGCGGCCAGTTCTCTTGCGTGGTGTGGCCCTGACCTTTGTTGACGCGGTAGACGTGCAGCACGCCGCTTTCGTCCATATCGCTGCGGCGGTCGCCGGGCTTGACGGTCTCGCCGATGTGATCCGCCCAGCGCGGGAACAGCTCGGGCGACTTCGCCGCCTCGCCGTCAGAGAGCGACGCGCTGGCCTGCTCGATGACCGGGCGCAGCCTTGCCGCGCGCTGCGGCGTGATGCTCTGACCGACCAGCGCCGTGACGGTCGCCTCCGAAAGCTCGGATTCCGTAGGCTTTCCCATTTTGATAGATACCGTGCCGTCGCGGTGGTCAGTGATGGCCCCGCTCAGGCTGTACTCGCTGTTGTCGTACTCGTTGACGACCTCTTTGGTCTCGCCCGTGGGCTGGCCCTGCTCGTCCAGTTTGTCCACCGTGTCGCGCTGGACGATGCTCCACGGTGTGTTGTCGGACAGCAGTGCCGCGACCTCTGCGTGGGTCATGGTGAGCGTGATGGTCTTTGTGTCGCGTCCGTCCCACGTGCGGTCGTTGTTCGCACCGCTGACCGCTGCGGGATATTCCGTGTTGTTGACTTTTACGTAGATGCTCATATGTGCTCCTTTCTTACTGCGGTGTGGCGTTAGCTTTCAGCCACGTCAAGAGGGTTCCAGATGGTGCTTCGTCGAAAGTGATGGTGCGTTTTCCGCCGGTCCAGTTCACCCACGAGTATTCTTTTAGCCCGTAAGCTTTTGTTTTGACTGTTCCAGATGCATCATCCCAATACATAACGCAATAATCCGCGGAGTTTTTTTCAAATTTCGCCGATATTCCCGCGTAATGCTCGTTTCCACTAACGAATCCCGCCGTCCAAACATTCCCGTCGTTAAAAGCAGACTGCGGCAACGTTTGATTGAAGTACCACGTCAAGCTCACATCCGGCTCAAACGTGATGTCATACCCCGTCCCGCCGATAAGCGTCCTGCCCTTGAGGATGTTGTACACCGTGCCGTTTACCATGCACTTCCCGCCCTTGACGGTGTAGACCGTGCCGTTGACGAGCGTTTTGTGCGTAGCGGGTGGTGGCGGAGTGACATTGCCCGAGCTGTCTACTTCCATGTCCTGCGGAAGAACCAAAGCGGGGCGGATGCCGAACGAGCTGGATGCTTTGCTGGCCTCGCAGACGCCGTCGTAGTTGACGAGCCACACCAAGCTGGTGTTGTTGGTGATCGGGGAGCGGAGATACCAGTAGTCGGCCGAGCCGTTCAGTTTCGCAATACGCTTGTTGTTGGCGGACGTGCCGGTTCCGGCCTCGAAGTAGGACAGCTTCGCACCGTCTACCGGGAAGTAGGAGTTATCGCTGGTCGTGAAGCCAATCTCGTAGCCGGACAGCAGGAAAATCTTGCAGAGCAGGCCATTTGCACCGCTTTGATCCGAGCCACCGGAGCCGCCGTTCTTACGGTACGGGATCTTCACCTGCTTGATTGCGTCCCTGATGTTGCTCTCAAACGCGTTCAAGAACGTGCTGTTCAGTAAGCTGTGGATGGTGCTGTTCTCCAGATTGTTATCATCCGAGCTGTGCCATCGTGTGGCCTCGAGGATGTCCTTCATCAGCAGCCAAGTGCCATTGCAGGATTCGTCATAGATGGAGCTCGGCTTGCCCTGATGGACGACCAAGAACTCTTTCGCTGCACCGTTGACTTTCAGCTTGACGATGCTGCCAACAGCCTTGGCGCCGAGTTTTACATTTGCCATCTCAGCGCCTCCTTAGCCGAACAGCCAGTTGATGGCGTAGTTCTCGGTGGGCGTGGTCTCCGATGCCACGAGCGTCTGCTTGACGATGTTGCCGGATGCGATGTAGTCGCTTCCGGGTACCGCAGCCACCAGACCGCCCCCTCCGTTGCCGTCATTTTTGATAAGAGACGAAGTCCGTGTATCGTAATCTTCTGGAAATAGACCTGTAAAGCTCTGCGCCTTGGTCCATACGCTCGATGTACGTACATATACGTATTGCCTCGTCATGTCAACCGATACAAACCGAGCATTAACTCCGATAGCCGATAATGCCGCAATTATCGCCCCGTCTTTAACAAATACTTGTTTCCCCGCGTTGTGCGCTTCCTTGATTTCGTTGAGCGTTGTTTCGTTGTACGTCGCCCAAAACACGCTCCCCGCCGCGTCTGCCCACTCCTGCCCATCGGCGGTCTTGGTAAGCACTTGCCCCGCCGTGGCGGAAGCGTCGCTCGCGGGCTTATCCAGCTTATTGACGAGCGCCGAGTACACGCCACCAGACTGTACGGGGTTTGTGCTGCCTTGCGTAGGTGTTGCGTCAGTAGTTACCTTGACGTCTTTAATAGCATTGTCAACGTATGCGAAGATATCCTGGTGCTTGTTGTTGGGGTCATACACAGACGCCAGCATATCACCAGAGCCAGCACCGGCAGCGCCACGGCAATAGCCCGCGTCGTAGCTCGTGCCGTCTGACAGCGTCACGATAAGGTGATAGTCACTCTGCCGAATGGTGATGTTGGTAATCGTGGGAGCATCCGTGCCGGGGCTGCCCTGCGGGCCTTGGATGCCCTGCTCACCCTGCGGGCCGATGCCTCCTGTCGCACCTTTTTCGCCTGGTTCGCCCTTGTCACCTTTTTCGAGTACAAGGTTGAGCACCTGATTCGGTGCCTCGCCGGTGATGGTCGCGCTCGCCACCTTGCCGGACGTGACCGAACCGATAGTCAACACGTTTGCGGGGCCAGTCGCACCGGTCGCGCCGGTGTCGCCCTTGCTGCCCTGTGGAATGCCGAGCGCCAGCGTACCAGTCGACTTGTCATAAATCGCCGTTGCCGAGCTTCCTGCGGGTAGCGTTGTCACCGTGACCGATACAACGTTAAGCGTGACAAAATCTAACAGTGTTGCGCCTTTCAGTTTTTTCGCCTTTCCGTTCTGCTGCAAGACGAAGAGGTCTTCGTTGGTGATCTGTAACGCTTGTGTGAGGTCGGAAATTGCTTTATCAGCCATCAGTTACCTCGCTTTCCTTCTCGAGCTTTGTCTTGCCCTCTTTAGTGGGCGGCTCTGCGGGGACGTGCGCCGCCTGCTGGTCAAGCCGCTCGAGGATCGCATATGCCTGCCTTAACTCTCCCTTGACCTTTGCCATCTTCTCCGCGTCGTTCGCGGAGATCATCACTGAGGACAGCGTATTAAATGCGCTGTCAAGAATCTGCATTGCCTGCTTTTTCATAGTGTCTCCTTATCCCGACTCCCACCAAGAATCGGTGTAAATTTCTGCGTTGTAGGGTCTCCACGTGTCCGTGTAGATGTACGGCGTATACGCTCGCCACATATCCGTGTAGATATACACCGCGCCGCCCGTAGTGCCGCCGCCCTCTGTGGTAAACGATCCGCTGTCGGAATAACTGGTCTCCACCCATTGTTTGCGATCAGTGTCCCAGTAACACAAAACGGCTTTCCAATTGTAGGTTTTGCCGGGAGTCAGCCCATCGAACGAGTCCGTAAACGTGTTGTTCGCGCCGGAATCTTCGTTCGAGGTCAAGTAGTACCCATACCCCAAAATGCCGGTCACGTAGATCGCACGCGCGCGGTCGTGGTAGCTGTCTCCGTAAAACGTGCCGTCGAGGGCGGCTGTCGTCGACCCTGTCGCCGTAACGCTGACGCTAAAACTTGCCATGCGTCACCTCACTGCCGGCGGAAAAACAGCTGTCCCCAGCTGCCGCTTGGCAAGTTGTCTCCGTACATCTGACTGCCGATATACAACGCGCCTCCGCCGAGCGACACAATGTTGTTGGACAGCGTGATAAAACCGCCGTAGGTGCCGCTGGCTTTCAGGTATACGTTGGTCGCCGATTCCAGCTTGATACCGCCGTAGAGGGTTTTGATTCCAATACCGTAGTCAACGCTCGTCTGGATGAGAGAAATTTCGCCAATTTTGACATTACTGCTTGCGAGCAGTTCCACCGTCTGACCGCGCAGCTTCTGCGCTGTGATAGAAGTGCTGTCAATGTACGTTGCGATCGCGCTGTTGACCTCGTTTGCGCTTAGGCCCGCGTTGTTGTCAACGTAAGTCTTCGTCGCATAGCTCAAGCCGTCCTTGAGATCGCCGACGCGGATGCTGCTGGTCTGGATTTTGTCAGCCGTCAGCGTACCCGTGATATTCGCCGCATCGACGTACAGATTGTCCGTCTTGATGCTGCTGCCGTTGATCTTGGTAGTTCCGCTTGCGTCCGTCACCGTTAGGCCGTCCAGCGTGGTTTTGACCTCGGTGTACTTGCCGTCAATGCCCTCGACCTTGAGCATGATCTCCTCGCTGGTCTTGGTGATAAGGGAACGGGCTTTTGCAAAGTTCCTCTCGATCTGCCGCTGCGTCGGCGATTTGTAGGGGTACTCGTCGTCAATCTCGTCCGCGTCCGGCGCGGAGATATCCGGCGCGAGCATTGGATCAAACGTCATGTCCAGTGCAATAAGCGGCACGTAAAACCCGTCAACCGTCACCGCGTCGCCCAGCTCCACCGCGGGATCAAGCAACGCCGAGCTGCCATCATAGCCGATGTGCTTGTAGCCGGAGACTTTGGCGAGGATCGACGCCGCCATTGCATTCGTGCCGTCCGGCTGCAAAGCCGTCAACGCCCGCCCGGTGTCCGATCCGGACACGCCGACCACATCGCCGTTCTCGTCCAGCAGCTCGACTTTGGTAATGGGCTTCGACGCGATTCCAGGGGAAAACTCTGCCAACCGCCGCCCTAAATAGGTTTTGTCCATGTTGCCCTCCTTACACGAGGATGCGCACGCCGCCAAAGGTGATGGCGCTGCCGGTCTCCGTCACCAGATAGTTGGTTTCTTTCGGCATGGAGTTGAGCCCTACCAGCAGCAACTTGCCCTCATCCGTGATGATCCAGTTCCCCGCGTTGGCGACCGCAATACGCCCCAGTGCCTCGCGCATCGTCATATCGCCCTCGTCGTCCACGGGGTACTGCACCGGGAATGCCGCATCCAATACCGTGCGGCTATCCACTGCCACGCCCATGCGCGCCGCGATGTCATTGACTGCAGTCGCCGCTGGCATCGGCCATGTCTCCGCGTCATAGCTGCTGTCGAGCCATGTCTCCTCGGCCTTGAGCATCGCGTCATACCCGTGCACGCTCAAAACGCCCGTAATCCGGTCAGTCTTGCGCGTGGAAAAGAAAAACACGCCTTTGGGAATCCACTCGCTCACCTGCTCGCCAAGCACCAGCCGCATGTAGACCTCAATTTTTGCCTGCCGTGGAATCGCGCCTTTTGGGTAAAACTCGACGTCGATCTGCCGCGCCGAACAATTACCAATGCCAAAGGTGGAATACAGCCCGCCATACACTCGTAAACTATTTTTTACGATGTCCGCTTGACTATATTCCACCCCCGCAATGCTTAATTTAGTTTCTACACGATGATTCCGGTCAGCAAGCAGTGTTAAGTATAAATCACTTACGCTGTGCATTAAATCTCCCTCAACTGTACCGCGCCGCCCTTATAGCGCCGATTGCCATCCACGCTGACCAGCGCAAACGCGGCTTCCAAGTCGCTTGTTACGCGCATGGTCTTTGCTGTGTCTGCACCGCTATAAGGGTCGGTAAACGTCACGCTCACGGTGTCACCCATCAACGCATTGTAATATGCCGTGGATTCGGCTTCCGTCATCGGAAAAAATGATGTCTCCACAATGTATCTGTCCTTTGAGCGGGCCGCGTGCTCCGTGTCATCCATCGTTGTGATGACCTTGCTATAGCTCACCTCGCGCCGCACGTTATAAGTGGACACTTTTTCGTGCACATCCACCGCGCCAATTCGTAATGTAATATTCATTTACACCCCCATAGCCCGCTGCATTTGCCGATTGTACTTGCTCACGGATTCGCCGATGATCTTCCCGTCAAGGACAGACTGCACGACAATAGTGATATCGCCGCCCACATTGCCGAGGGAAGATAGCGCGCTGCGCATCTGACCGCCGAAAGAGTTCTCCGCGCCGATCTGTGCCGTGCCGAAGTCCAGACCGCTAGTGATGCCGCGCTTAATGCTGTCATACTCGTTGTCCCAGCCCTCGCCAAGGCCCAGCGCCATATTCTCACCGATCCCCGCAAACACGCGGGACGGCGAATGAATCCCGAGCTTGCTCTTTACGTTTGAAACAATTCCGGAGAAAAAGCTGCCGACTTTATCCTTGATCCAGCTGCCCATTGCCTTGATACCTTCCCACAGGCCCTTCACAATCTGTTTGCCGACATTTACGATATCAGGGAGCGAAGAAACGAAGGTCTTTACAATGGTTGCCATCATATCAAGCACCGACCGAACGATCTGCGGCAAATTATTAGCAAGGCCGCTGACGATCGCCAACACCATCTTCATGCCCAGCTCAATGACCTGCGGCAGTTTTTCGACAGCATAGCCGACGAATTTTTCGATCATTTCAGGGCCTTTTTCCTGAACCACAACGCCGATGTTTTCAAGAATTCTTTCAACGACCGGCAAGAGGTTTTCCGCAACCGTCACGGCGCTGCCCAAAAGGTTCGCGATGAGTTCCGCCATGTCGGCGTTTTCATCGCCAAGCCCCGTGATAAAGTTGTCATACGCCGCTTTCATCGACGCGATAGAGCCTTGGATCGTCGTGCTTGCTTCCAGCTGCGTTGTACCCGTAATGCCCATCTCCGTTTGCACGGTATGGATAGCGTCAACGATGTCCGCGTAGCTGTCGATGGTGTAATTGGTGTAATTGCCCTGCGCGGCATTTAAGGCGTTCGCATCGTCCAAAAGACGCTGCATTTCTTCTTTTGTGCCGCCATAGCCGAGCTTAAGGTTGTCAAGCATGGTATAGTTCTGCTTGGCAAAACCGGAATACGCGTTCTGGATAGATTCCATGCTGGAACCCATTTTGTTCGCGTTGTCCGACATGTCGGTAATGGCGAGATTCGCCTTTTCCGCTGCCGCGTCCGTGTCATTGCCCATTGATTGCAGCAGCGACGCAGAAAACGCCGTCACGGTGGTCATGTACTCGTTTGCGCTCATGCCCGCCGTTTGGTATGCGTTCGCGGCGTACTGCATCACGGTATCGGCAGAGGACTTAAAAAGCGTTTCCACGCCACCGACCAGCTGCTCATACTCACCGTAGCTTTGGATCGCTGCTTCGCCAATGTTTTTTACCGCACCTGCAACCGCTTTCACGCCAGCAACAATGGCTTGCCCTGCAATATTCGCTTTCAGCACATCGCCAAAGCTCAATGCTTTTTCTTTGGTATCCCCAAGGCTTTTATCTACTTCGCTCGTGTCTACGCTGATTTTGACAAATAAATCAAGTAGATTCATGTTTCACCACCAATCCGCACCGCGCGACAATATCGGCGGTAATCTCTTCGCACGTCCGGTTGTCCTGCTTCTTTGGCTCAATAATGTCCACGTATCGCGCCTTGATGTAGCCCCCGCCCGCGTATCGCGCCGTGTTTTCGGCCACAATTCGCAGCGCGTCGGTCACATAAATGCGGTATGCGTCGTTTCTTGCTTTCTCATTGAGACGCGCCGCGCAGTATCGCAGGAACGGCTTTATTCTCTTTTGCCCTCGGTATTCTCCTGCGCAGAGCCAGAGGATTTCCCGCTCTGCGCTGAGATAAAAAGCACGCTGAATGCTTCATCGGTCAAAAGCTCCGTTGCGTCTCGCATCAGCTTGACGAGGTTCAGCGCGCCCTTGTAGCTCTCCACGCTCACGCCATCAATAGAGGCAAGAATGGCGATGATATCGCCTTTGTGACCTTTGAGCAGCGCAGGGAGCGCTTTTCGAGCCCGCTGCGTCATAAACTCTTTGGCTGTCATGCCCTCGGGCAGTTTCTCGCGCTTGAAAAGCGCGGATGCCGCATCGTCCTCCGCAATGTTGGCAATCGGGTCGATGATATCCGCGATCACGTCAAAAACGCGCTCACCCTGGATGTCGGAAAGTCTCATTTAGCCCTCCGCTGTACCGGCCGAAATATAAATCTCAAACGGAACGGTATCCTGCGCGCTCATGGAATAATGCCCGGTAAACTCAAAAGGAAACTCGCCCGTCGACTTGTCGCTCGTTTTGATTTGGAATCCACCTGTAGAAAGCGCGTTGATCAGCCTGATGGCGATAAAGCCTCCGTTGGTTTCTCCGTTCTTGTCGGAATAATCGCCCACAAACCAAACGTCCCCAAAGTCCGCGTCCTTAAGGTCGTTACGCGGCGTGACCTTGGTCGTATCGGTCGTTCCGATGTCCGCCGCGCCGCACAGCAACTTTGCCGTGGGGGTATCAGCAGTTTTAAACGTTCCAGCCATTTTAGCCTCCCATGAATCAAGCTTCACCAGCTCTTTCATGTTTTTGGGGCAATTGTCGATATTCTCGCCCATGTCCGAATAGGTCGGCGCGGCGGTAAAGCTAATGCCGCCGGTCGTTGCACCGATTTGGCCGGATTCTCCAATGGCGCCTGTGGCAGGCGTAAAGGCAGTTGTCAAAATGCCGGCGTTTAGCTGAAGCTTCTGAAAAGTATCAGATGGAATCTTGGTATATTTCATGTCGTTGTCCTTTCATCAGTTTTGCGACAGGAACTCAACCGTAATGTTGAGATACCGCCGCTTGATGTTCCTGTCGCTCTCGTCCGCGATGTTCTGGCACCACGGGGAGCCGCGCTTGATCCACATCGCCCCGCCGTCATAGGCAACCATACAGCCGCCCATGCCGATGGCGTCGCTGATTTCCTGTGCCTTTGCATTGGGAACTGCCTCGCTCTCGGTGTAGTACCAGAGGTTGACCGTCAGCGCGATCTCGCCGCTCTCCCACGATCCGGTAATCAGCTCATAGGTCAGCCACGGGAAAACCGCATCATCCGGCACGTTGGAGGTCGGATAGGCCGGGAGAAATTGAGAAAACCACGCATGGAGCGCCTTGTCCTTTGTCATTTCGGCAGCTCCTTTCGTTCGGCGGTGAAAAATTTCAGCGCCCGTATCGTCGGGCCCGCCGACCGCGGCGCAGCCCGTTCTTCCGGGTTTGAGGTCACGCGGTAAGTGTTGCCGGTGGACGTGTCGCGGAAATAGTCGTTATACTCGATGGGAACGCTCTGATTGACCAGCGCGGAATACACCGAGGTCACACCGTCTTTTTCCGCCTTGCGCGCCTCCATAGAGGTGTCAAGAGACTGGTAATTGAGGAACTCCGCGCCCTCTTCCCACACGGTGATGTAGCCGCCCGCGCCGTCCGGCGTGCGCTTTTTCTCCATCAGAATGCACTTGTGGGCAAAATCGTCGAGTAAACTCACGGTTCCACCCCCTTGAGCTTTCGCCAGTCGTTTAACCGGCCTCTAAAAGCGTCCTGCCAGCCGTTTAACGTGCTGCCGTCGCTTCCTGCGCTGCGTTTGGTGTAGGAGTAACCGCCGAAGCTCTCGCTTTGATACGGGCTTGCAGCGGCCTCCCCGTTCTTTTTTTCCCACGCGGCGATATCTTCGGCAAGTGCAACCACAGCCTTTGGCACCGCCAGCGCCCACACCGTCCCGGTAAAGGTTTCATCCGTCAGGTCTGCCGCGGGGTACTGGTGCAGCCCATCGTTGAACACAGAACCGCAGATGCGAAAATATTGATTGGCTTGGAGAAAGGGCAGCGTAATGCTGCCATTCTCCACGGTGAACGTTCCCTCGTGAATGTCCACAAGGAACCAGTTGTTCAAGTGCCGTAAGACCTGTTCAAGCATCACGCTGCCCCCTTATTTAGCCCGCACCGGCCACCGAAACGGTAGCCACGGCAATGCCGTCCAGATATTCAGCCCACAACTTCATGCCCATGATGGCGTACATATCGCCGGTAGCGCGGCTGTAATCGCCGTCGACGTGAACGCCGATCAGATTGGTCTCGCCCTTCACGGTGTAGTTCAGGCCCAGCTTAGCAAAGTCGCTGTCGCTGGGGTCCACATAGTACAGGTCGATGTTCTCCACAGGCAGAGCAATCACCTTCTTGGAGGCAATATACTTCTCAGGCAGCAGGAACAGAGTGCGGTAGCCCATGAAGTTCTCCACGTAGTTGATGCCGAACATGGTCTGAACGGTGATCTCCTTGTCGCCCAGGTAATCGTAAGCGTCGATGATGTTGGCAAAGCCCACCACCTCGGTCACGTCCTTGTCGAGACCGGCAAACTTGTCCAGCACCTTGCCCTTAGCCATAGCCAGAGCACGCTGCCACGTCTTCTCGGTCACCTTCAAAGTGCCGGTACCGAGGAAAGTATAGAAGTCGGTCAGGACCTTGTTCTGCAGGGCCACGAGGAAAGCCTCGTCGGTCTTCTCCACGGCGACGTCAGCGCCGTACTTCGCCACGCTCTCGATGGTCACGCTCTTGGCATACTTGGAAATGTCGATGTCGCCGTAAGCAACCGGCTCCACCTTCATCTTGGTGAAGGGGATCTCGTCACCCTCAGCCACGGTGCCGCCCTTGAGACCGCCGTCCACGCTGGCCTTGTAGGAAACCAGCTTCGTGCCGGGGGCCTTTCGGATGGGACGCATGATGCCCATGATGTTCCGCAGTGCGTCCCAGTTATCAGCAAAGCGGGACACGAAATCCACCTCACGGGCGGAAGTGGTAAACTGTGCAGAAGTTGTTACGTTAGTTTTCGCAGCCATAATAGCTCCTTTCAAAAAATCAGTTGTTTTCGCTTGCCATCAGATCGGCAAGCGCTTTCTGGCGCTCCGCCGTAGACATCACATAGCGGCCCTTATCGTCCTTTTTGTAGATGTCCTCGCGGGTCTTCGCGCCGCCGGTGTTCGCCGGGGGATTGGCGGGATTCGCGCCCTTTGTCTGCGTGGTGGAGACCAGCCCCTTGTAGGTGCCGTCTACGAGTGCATCAAGGCTCTTGGTGTCCTTGATTTTCTCGCCGTCCAGCTCCAATGCGGCCATTTCTTCGCCGCAGCCGCGCATCGCAAGGTCCAAATTCGCGCCGGTGATGTTTTTGCTCTCAAAGTAAGCGCGGACAGCCTTTTCCTTTGCCGCCTTGCTCTCCTTTGCCGTGATGTCGGTCTTAAAGGCTTCAAAGGCCGAGTGTTCCTTCTCGTACTTTTCCTTATAGCCGCCGTCGCCCGCCGCCTTAAGGTCGTCCAACTGCTTCTGGACGCTGGGCAGCTTCTCAGCGTCCGCCTTATACTTGCTGACATCAGCTTTCAAGCCGTCCACGGTGTCGGTATGTGCCTCGATGATGGTATCCACCTGTTCGTCGGTGAGACCCATGCCCTTCAAAAGTTTGCGTGTAAGTGCCATTGTTCTATCTTCCTTTCCCTTGTCCGCAGTCCGTCGCGGCGATAGATTGTATAAAAACCGCTATACCTCGCGGGTTTTACCAAAAGAAAAAGAGCCAACCTGTAAAAAATCCTTACAAGTTGGCTCCTATTGCCCTTTCCCGCGCCCTATTACGCGGAAGTGCTGTATTTGATTGTTTTCTTGACCTCTAAAACGATGTACCCATCGCCTTTTCGGCGTACTTCAGCATCGTTGCCGCGCTTGATGATGGCTTCAATGGCCTTAATAGTCTCGTTATCCATTTTTCAGCTCGCTTTCCAGAATGTCCCGATACTGCCCCGCGTGGTCGGCGGCAGCGGGCTTTAGAAACGGCTGTGCCTTGTTGCCGCGCGTGTAATGCCAATTGCCTTTGGCGTCCTGATACACCCACGGTGTAGGCCGTCCACCGCCGCCTTCAGCGTAAATGCCCGTGCCTAATTCCACATACGCGCCGTACTCGGAATCCGTGCCGATGATCGCCGCCGGTTCCTGCTCGTCTACCACATGGGTAATGCTATTGCGCAGGTTGCCGGTATCAACGGGGCACAGCTTTTTTGCATATCCTTCTGCCACCAGCCCGATCTTTTCAAGGCCGTGCAGCAGCGCCGCCTTAATTTCGGCGGAAACCTCTTTGCTGTTGTCTTGGATTGTAACGCTCATTTATACCTCCAAAAAAGCCCCTTATATTTTGAGCTTTCATGCCTGCACGCATATGAAACATTCGTTGCTGTGCCTCCGATTTGTCGCGCAGCCTCTGATGCAGATACAAATTCCGCTATGACATTCATTGTTTCCGGCTCAATCATCAAGACGGGCTTGCTCCCCGGCGCGTTTCCCCTGATTTTCATAATATGCTCCGCCGTATGCCGTTTCCCCATTTGAGCTTGAGCGGCATGTAATGAATGGTTCCCGTAATTCACATTGTACTTGTTGGTACACCATTCAAGGTTTTCTACGCGGTTATTCTCTTTGTCCTCGTCCTTGTGGTTAATCTGCGGGAGATTGTCAGGGTTTGGAATAAACGCAAGCGCAACAAGTCTATGAACCTTCCGATTTACTTGAATCGCCCCGTTCCTCAGTCCAACAACGAGATATCCGTCCTTGTCATGTTGTAGTTTCAGTATCTTTTTTCTGTTTCCGCCGTAATAGTGCAGACTCTTTACTCTCCCGCAACTGCTAATCTGATAAAGTCCCTCAAATCCGTCAATATCTTTCCAAATTTCCAATTTCTTCACTCCTTTCATTGTTATATTATACCATAAAAGGAATGGCTTGTCTATTGTAAAATGCTATTTATTTCGCTTTTTCCACTTCTCCCACTCAGAATATGTCATGTTGGGAATAGCCCCGTTTTTGTCGCGCCGCATGGTGTCAGATGTGTCAACTCTATCAACCTCTGCGATTAGGGTGCATCTGCAATTGTACGTTAGGTGGGGCGGAGCGCTTGGGTCTCCCGGAAACATGATTTTATATCCATCGACTTTGAAAGGTTTATCTGCATCAACGGATTGCCCGTCAAGAACGGCGTGTTCGTGTCTGGTTCTTCCATCGAGAGTTGCGAGCCAACATTTTTTGAGCTTTATCCCCATCTTCTCCGCTGCCGCGTAGCTGTCCATTCGCCCGGCGTTCTGCGCGCCGGTCACGGCAGTTCTGGCCGTGCGGATCGCGCTATCGCGGCTCATGGTGGTGATCCGCTTTTGTAAGTCGTCCGCCATGTGCTTGATGCTCTTTCCCTGCAAGATGGAGCTGGTGACGCTCTTGGTGATTTGCTTCTTGCCATACGCAAGATCAATGCCACGCTTTAATGCTCGTTTCGGCGGGTAATATGGCATCAAATCCGGCTGTTCTACCATAAGCCGCTTGACCGTCTGCTCGTCCCACAGGTCAAAGCCCACGTTGCCCGCGACCTGCTCGATGGTATAGGCCGCATAATTGCGGTTGATGGAGTAGATACCGGGCGTCGCATCGTTGGTGTAGGACACCGCCACGGCGTTTGCATCGGTCACGCGGTGCGCCACCTTGTCGCGCATGGCCTGATAGCGTTCCCCGCGCCCGATCTGATTGAGCCGCCATTGCTTATAATCGGCCTCCGTCCATTCCTTACCGTTCTGCACGGTGCCGATCAGCGCTTTCATTTCCTCGTCGCGCTTTTTGAATTGCTCAAAATATGCGTCGATAGTAGCTTGCAGCTCTTTCCCAGCCTCGCGGTATAGCGTTGCAATACGCCGCTCCAGCTTTGCAAGCTCCTTGTCGGTCAGCTTGTGCCCGAGGTCACTGTTCGCCATCGCCGTTCACCTCAAATACACCATTAAACAAGTCTACGGGAGAACGCCCAACACAGCGGGCTATTTTTTCTATATATTCAAGGCTTGGAGTTCTTGTTCCCAATTCCCACCGTGCAACCATCAAGCGAGTTCCACCCAAGGATTTTCCGAATTGCTCTTGCGTCATTTTGGCTGTTTTTCTGACATTGCGAATATTCTCCGATAATTGCTTCTTATTCATTGCCAATCACCTGCTCCGTCAAGTCAATCTCTTCTGCCGCTTTGCGCTTCATCATGTCCTCGTACTGGTCCCCGTCGCCGTTGATATCAAGTGCTTTTTTCGTCATGTACTCATCGTCAAAATACGGGGCGAGCATGGAAATCGTCTGTGCGTTTTCCAACGCGTTGATATCTCGGTTTCGCGTAAAAGTCGGCTTGTCATCAATTCCGGCGATTTTGAAAAGACCAGTCACGAAGTCAATGACCTGTTCCTCGAAATAGTCGGTATCGAGATCGAGGTCTGCATAACGTGCCTTAATTGCCGTTGCGGTTTGGCTACCCGCCGCAATCGCCTTTGTGTTCAAGCACATGAAGTCGGAATATAGCTTTTCTTCTAACATTTCGATAGTGGCTTTTGTCCCTTCGTAAGGGGCTTCAATCGTATGCGCATCAGCCCTTGCGCCGTCATCTCCGTCGGCGTGAGCAACGTGCGTGGTTTTCAGCCGCTCGATAAATCGGGCATCGTCCAAATCGTCCATGCCGGCACAGTTGGAAAGCACCCAATAAATCAGATTCCCCTCATCCACATTGTTGACCATATTAGAGGCCGCAAGGTCGAGCGCGTCAATGGTGTTTTTCCGCCCAACAAGCTCGGAAAGCTTCTCCTCATCGTTTTTAAGAGGAATAATCGGAAATCCCGGATAATTCCCACCATCGAAAATTTCGGTTTCGCCTACCTCTGCCTTGCGCTCGATTAGCTTATAGCTGCGTTTCGGCTGCATAACGACCATAGCTTCGCCGCTTGGCTGGAAATACTCGGTAAAGCCGTCCATTTCGTACAGCGTCGCTCTCAATGGCTTATCCGGTGCGACCTGCCAAAAGCGGATACCGGCTTTCAGTGCGCCGTCTTCTTCATCCAGCAGAGGGGCAAATTCAAGGATAGAGAAAATATGGATATCTTCTAAATCCCAGAATCCGTAAGATACGCCGCCGATTTTTGCGTATCGCGCAGCTTTCGTCAGCTTTTGGTCGAAGTCCACCGGCAAGGAATTCTTCGTTTCTTCTTTCGAAAATGTCGCGCCGTTTGCCAGAAGATACGATACTTTCTGCGTGACAGCCATTCGGAAGAACGAGCTGGCCAATTTGTGATTTGCCGCCCAAATGTCTACATGTGCGCGCCCCTGCATGTCATACAGCAGTTTTTGATAGTGATTGATCGTCGGGTTTTCTCTGTTGAAATATAACCGCGCTTCGCTTGCGATTCTGTACTCTTTTGATTCTTTGTGGTCATTGATCGCGCTGCGGATAAACTCAATGCGCGCCTGCTCGTTTTCACCGACCGCTACAAGGTCGTTATATGTTTTGATAGCCGCTCACCGTCCTATCTGTTCCAAATGGGGGTATAATCGCGTCGATACGCCTTATTTTTCAAAATCGTATAGGCAAAATAGCGCGTCTCGTCCATTGCGTGATCGTTTTCTTTGATTGGTCTGTCGTCGGCGGATTTTTCATCCCACCGATATAAACCAAACTCGCGGATGCAGTCTTTGCAATCTCGGTGTATCTTGATTATGCCGTCTTGCAAAAACCGCGCCGTAGTCATAATGCCGTTGGTTACGTCGTTGTTAGCTTTTCGCACCATATAACCGCGCCGCCGCAAAACCTCGATGAACGAGGCGGCAGACGGGTCGACGATGATGCTTTTGACGTCCGCCTCGCCGATGAGCTTTTCGATCTCGTCGGCGTATTCCTCATCCGTCTTGTTCTTCTGGGTCTCGCGCCCGGAATAGTAATACTCGCGGATGCGCGTAGCCGTCTTCCCGTCCCAGCGCCACAGCCCAGCAGAAAACGGGTTAAGTGTGCCGTAGTCGCAGGAAACATAGTATTCGCCCTTTTCCGGCAGCTCGTCCACAATGCAGCTATCGTCAAACATGGGGTAGATCAGCCCCTCGGCCACAACCCACAATCCGCGAATGTATCGGTCGTAGAACACGCCGGAAAACATTGCCTGATAGCGTTCCAGCGTCTTTTGAGACAAGCCGGGGTTATCCGTCATTTCAAAATGCAGATACAGCGCGTTACGCTCCTTATTCCTCTGTATCCACTCTGTATAAAACCAGTGCTGCGGGCTTCCCGGGTTGCAGGAAAACCACAGCTTTGCCCCGTCTACCGAGCAGCGGGTCAAGGCCTGTTCCACGAACGAGCGCGGCATCAGTACCACCTCGTCCAGCAGCACACCCGCCAACGTGCGGCCTTGAATCAGCGTATAGCTGGCCTCGTCCTTGCCGCCGAACACCTCAAAGTAATTCGTCACGGCGCCGCGCCGCACTTCCATAACCTTGTCACCGCGCCGCCAGCGGATAATATAGCGCTCCTTTGCAAGGCTCATCGCTGTGAATGGAACGATGATGTTCTTGGTGCAGCTATCCACCGTGCGTCCACACACGCCGAAGCGCTGGCCGCTGAAATTCTCCATCGCCCAGCGGACGAACGCCCACATCATGATGGAGGTTTTGCCGGAACGCACAGCGCCGTCGCAGATCAGCGCGTCATACTTGGAATAGGGGAAAGCAAGGATCTTTGCTTGTTTCGGGCTAATCATCGCTTTCCAACCCTTCTGCCATTTCTCGCAGGCTTACGCTCAATGCGTCTTCCTGCGTGTTGTCTGTCGGCAATCCAAGTTCCACCACATCTCGCTGCCCAAGGTATTGTTTCCCCAGCCAAATGGCCATGCTTGCGTTCTTTGCAGCAAGCTGCCACTGGCTCCGCCGCAGTGAAATTTTCCCCGCTCCTCGCTTTTGCTTAAATACCTCGGAAAAACTGGCATGATAGGTGCGTTTACACCAACTATCCAGTGTTTTATCAGTCACGTCAAACCAACCGCAGATTTCCTCAAGCGTGCATTGCAGGCCGCAAAGGTTCTCGAACTGTTTCTGATCTATTTCCTTTCTTGGCCTTGCCATATACGCCCTCCTTCCTTTGCTGGCGTTTGATAAATTTCTCCATGTCCCGCTTTAAGTACGGACTGTTCGTCTTATCAATGATTGCCTGTGCTTCTTCAATCGTCATGCAGAAGCACCGCCTTCTCGCCGGTCAGATTTTCCCATCGTTTTACAATCACATCGCAATAGCGCGGGTCGAATTCCATAACGTAAGCGTTTCTGCCGTTCTGCTCACACGCAACAACGGTTGTGCCGCTACCCGCGAACAGGTCAAGCACAATATCTCCGCCCTTGGTGTTGTTTTTGATCTGATAGTCAAAAAGCGCAACAGGCTTCATTGTCGGGTGCTCTTTGTTCTTCGTCGGTCGGTCAAACTCAAGCACCGTTGTTTGCTTTCTGTCAGATGCCCACAAATGCCCCGCGCCAGATTTCCAACCGTAAAGGCAAGGCTCGTGTTTCCACTGATAGTCTTGCCGACCCATAACCATAGCGTTTTTAACCCAAATCAAAACTTGTCGGACTTCCCACCCGATCATCTGGCACGCCATTCTGAAAACGTACGCTTTCGAATCTGCGTGCCAGATGTAAAACACCGCGCCGGGCTTCATCACGGAATTAGCCGCTTCAAATGCCGCCTGCAAAAATGCAATAAACTCGTCATCGCTTTTTGCATCATTCTCAATCTTGAGCGCGTCCTTGGTCTTGCCCGTATAATCAACACCATACGGCGGGTCTGTAAGCAAAATATCTGCTTGTGCCCCCCCCATGAGCTTTTGTACGCAGTCTGTAGACGTGCTGTCTCCGCACATGAGCCGATGCCGACCAAGCTGCCAAATGTCACCGAGTTTTGTTACCGGTTCGGATTCTTCGTCAACCTCCGGTGCTTCGTCCTCGGCAACTTCCTCCATCGCGGCTTCCGGCAATCCCCAGTCAAAGTCAAATGCCGACAGGTCAAGACCGGGCAGCTCATCAGCCAGCAGGTCAAAGTCCCAATCGCTCTCGTTGCTCTTGTTATCCACCAGGCGAAGGGCGTTCACCTGCTCCGGTGTCAGATCGTCCACACAGACGCACGGTACCTCTTCCATGCCCAGCTTCTTTGCCGCCATAGCGCGGCAGTGGCCGATTACGATTACACCATCTCGGTCAATCACAATCGGCTGCACAAAGCCGTACTGCTTAATGCTCTCCGCAACGTTGTTGATTTGCGTCTTGTCATGCTTCTTCGCGTTGGCCTCATACGGCACAATGTCCGCAAGCCGCCGTTTTGTGATTTCCATGCCATCCTCCTGTTTTGTCACCAGCCCCCACCCCTTGGCTACAGTAACAGTCTTTCCCCGCCCATGCGGCCTTCTGGAAGCTCTCAAACATGGGGTACACAGTTATTTCGGACCACACCGCGCTGCGCCTTTTCGTCAGCCGCACACTGTTTTTGCGGATTAACTGTCCGCCGCTGTGGCCACAGCTTGTGTGTACTTAACTTCTCGCGCTTCCTCGCCCGCTTGTGTGGTTGGTACGGCATTGCAGTCCTGCCCTGCTTTAGCGCTTCAGGGAAAGCCCCCGTCACTCGCTGTGGTCTCCCCTTACGGGGCCCCTATGCCGCATATGTCCCCGCTGGGACACATCGTTGAGAGGTGCGCGGGGTCCTGTGCCGCATGAGAGGTGCGACCTCTCGGCCCTGATCGTGGGCTGCATCGTGCGTGCGGCAGATCGCGGGGGCGGTGTGAAAAGATGAAAAGCACCGCGCCCCGCTATGGCGCAGGAGGTTGAACGCCATAAATAAGAGAACCGCAAAGGCTTTTACACCTCTGCGATTCTATTATCTCATAAGCAAATGGCTTTTTAAGGCCAACTTTTAGTCATCGAGTAGCCCGTAGTTCCGCGCGACGCACTTGATAAAATCGGTATGCCATCGTCTCGCCGTTCGGTCGGAGCAGTTGACTGCCATCGCCGCCCCTTCGAGCGTGTGCGTCTTGTCCCAGAACACAAGGCGGATAAATCTCAAGCGTTCTTCGCCGTCTTGCAATCCCCCTGTTTCGCTTACCGCTTGGCTCACGGCGCAGCTTTCTTTTAACGGCACGCCGCGCAACCCCAATTCTCGGTCTGGGTCGTAGCGGCGGATAATGGCTTTTACATAGCCCCACCAGCTGTAACGAGGTTTACTCATGGCGCACCAACTTTCTCTTCACCCACGCCCACAGGTTTCTCCACGGATGGGCTTCTGCGTAATCGGCGCGCTGCTCGGCGTTGTAGCGCCTGTTACGCATTACATTAAGGACCTCTTGCTTAAAAGCGTACTCGTCGTTCGCCCGCCCAAGCGCCGCCTCAGTGTCAGCGAGCTTATTTCGCAATGCATCCGCGTCTGCTTTCAGGTTCTCAATCTCGTTTGTCTTGTTGATGGACTCACCGTTCATTTGATCAAGTTTCTCAGTCAGCACGGCGTTCGAATGCATCTTTGCCATCAAATCATTCCGCAGCGCAATCGTTTTTGCCGTTTGGGATTTCAGTTGTTCGCCAAGCTCCATTTTCTTGAATTTGGTAATGAGCGCCTCCCGCTCAAAGTATTCATCCATCTTCATCCCCTCCAAATTCCGCTTCGTACTGTTCAGGAGTGATAACCTCAATGTCCTTTGCGGAGTAGCCCAAGGTGTCGAGGCACATCAACCGAACCAGCTTTTCCTTGTTAATAGACGCCGCAAGGTCCTTATAGGATACACCGGGTTTTGCCTCAAAACTGATTTGAGCGCCGAACTTCCCAGCCACGCTAAAGCAGATTTTATATTCAGCCATTGTTAGCCCTCCTCCACATAGCACCAGCTCTGCGGCGGGCGTTCAAGCGTCCTCCCGCACCCAACAAGATTGATGCTCCCGTCAGGGTTGTAGTCATATTTTTGATATGAGCAAGCAACCCTGCGCGATTGACACGATTTATCATCATTTTTATACCTGCACACAGGGGAAAACTCGATCAGTTTCTTCGGCATATCGTAAATTTTCAGCCCGGAGATATGCCAGCCGTAAAGCGGTGTTCCGTGCCCATAATCCCATAGAGCCCCATTTTCAAGGCAAGTCTGAAATACATAATCATCGTCAATGTCATAGACGCCATACGGTTCGTTTGCCGGGGCAAGTCTATCTATGCGGTCACAGGTAAACTCGCCAATAACATGCCCCCCGAGCCTGAATGCCATGATGCCGTCCCTCTCCCACCAGCCCTGTGTTTCATAAATGTAGCATTTGAACGGCGTGTCCAGCTTCGGCTTAGTTTTTCTGACTTCGATGGTCTTTTCGCCGTTGGCGATCTTTTCACACCACTTCGGGCGGATGCTCAGCATAACAGCCTTACTCATTCTTCATCGCCTCCAATGCTTTCTCCGCCTCCTCGCGGGTGAGGAATACGGTCTTGCCAAATCCGTTTAGCGATACGCCATACTCCCGCCCTCTGGCTCCTATTGGCTCAAGGCCAATAAAGCCGATTTTATTGCCCATACCAATCTGCTTGACCTCGCACTCGCTTATATGCTTATCCGTGTCCAGCAAGGCGAACACCCGCTGGCCCACCTTGCACGGCAGCACCACCACGCGCCCGTCCTTGTCGGCTTTAATCCATTCCTTAATCTTTTCAAGACCATTATCATGCACCCATATCGCCAATTCTGCGGTTTCTTGCGCAAGTTTGGGTGTTAGCATAGAGTCCTCGTAATCGGCCAATCGTTCAACGCATCTTTGTCTAAAAGCACTTTGCGCTATTCTGTCTGGGCCAGAATTATCATCAAAGTAACAACTTTCGGGATAATTATAAGCAGAAGCCCCACTGGATAAACGCTTAGTTAATCGTTCCATCACTCTACCTCCTGCATCCAAAACTCGCGGCGGCAGTCAATGCACACCCGATTTAGACAATCCTTGTGTCGGTTTCGATAATCAGCAGAAACGCGCTCTGGGCATAACCGCAAGCACCCATATTTGTCAATTTCCGTCTCCGGAAACTGCTCCAGAAACACGCTCTGCCTTGTCTTGACAGGATTCATCTTTGCCCATTCCTCAACTTCGGCCACAACGTCCTCTGGGGAATCCGTCTCTCTGCCAACGCAGGGATAAATGAAACGATTTTTCAGCTCTCCCTTTTCATCCATGCGTCTCAATTGCTTAACAAATTCAATAGCGTCCATCTTTACCTCCTAAAATTTAAAGCTCTCTCTGAGCCTCTTCCCGTTGATATCCGCCTCCGCCGTAAAGTAGCGGTGGCGCTCGTTGATGTAAACGACGCGCCCGTGCGCAGTCGTCTCTTTCGTGGTCACGCTCATAATGCCGTTGCTGCCCTCAAAAGCGGCAGGCTTCCAGCTAAATGGTTCTCCGATGTACATGGTCATTCCTCCCCAAATCTCAATTTCGTCACGGCGATCGGGAACTGCTCGATCTCGCTTGCCCAGCGTGCCGTGCCCTTGCCGTTGTGCCGCTCAAATACCAGGGGAAACCCGCCGATGCCGTCAAACAAGCTCCCCATCGTAACGGGGCGCAAATACTGCGCGCTGATGCGCTTTGCCAGGAAGTCCCAGAACGGCAGCGCGATCGAGTTGCCGCAGGCCTTATAGCGCGGGCTGTCGCTTGGCTTGCGCAGCTTGCCCTTGCTGTCGCGCCATTCGCCGATATCAGTCCATTGGTCTGGAAATCCTTGCAGCCGTTCGCACTCCATCGGGGTAAGGCGTCGCACAATCATGCCCGTTCTCACGGTGTTCTGCAAATTGTAGCTGGTTCCGCCGTTTGATTTGGCCTGCAAAGTCCCGTTTGTTTCGCCGCCCTCGCGGAAGTTTCGGCAGTCAATAGCGCACACAAGGTCTGTGCTGTCCTTAAAGTCCCGCTGCTTGCAACTGCTTGCAACCTCTCCGGCGTGGTAATCTCCGAACCCTTGCATTTGATATGTCAGCGGAACTTGATTGCCGCCTGTTCCCATACGGGCTTGCAAACTCGGAACGATCTCGCCGCAGTCTCGGATGACATCGCAAGCGTGCGACATATCCAGCGCCACCACCGCCGGGGTTTGGTTCGTCCCGCTGGGTGCCGCCGCCAGCGTGGGCGATACTTCCTCACTGTACCCGATGCCGCCCGCCTGTGCGCCCTGTCCGGCCTTAAACCCAGCACACAGTACGCTGTCCCGCGCCATGCCGCCGTTTTCGTTGGCATTCAGGCTGTGCCATACGCCATCCTGATCGTACACTCTTGCGCTCTGTGCGTCCCAAGGATTCATGCACATTACCCCGTGGCGGTCGCCAGCGGTCAGTGTGGGGGACGGGTCTCCCTCTTTCCCGATGCCAAGACCGTTTCCACTGCCGTCGTGGTTGCGGCTTTCACCGCCGCCCTGCCATCTTGTGGCTTTGTCGTTGATGGGAATTGCCGTTGCAAATACGCCATGCGAATGTGCGGCAGAAATGGTGTTCGCCGGGTCTCCCGGTTCTCCTACGCCAAATCCTGTTCCGCGCCCTAACGCTTTGCAGCGCGTAGCCACCATCAGGTTTATAGGCGTTGCTTCAAAACCGGCGCATACAACCGGCTGGTTGTTCCCACTCATGCCCGCCGCAGCGGTCAGTGTGGGCGCTCGGTCGTCTGACCGAAGTTCTGCGCCGCCCTGCTGTGTTGCAAGGCAGAAAATCGTCTGGTCGTTGCCGGTGCCGAGCGTCCCGCTCTTGTCTCCCTGAACTAAAGCGCCTTTTCCTCCTCCGTCACAGCCCCCCCTGATTCGGACTGCATAAGAAGCGCTGTCTTGAGCATCTCCGGCAAGTCCTTCCCGCGCCGCTCCGCTCTCCGCAGGATGCCCTGACACGCTTTTGCGCTCAAACAATATTTCTCCTGCGGTGTCTCCTCCAAAATCTGCAACAACCGAGATACGACGGCGACGTTGGGGGACTCCCCAGTGTTGCGCGTCATGCACTCGCCAAGCCACGCTCCATCGTCCTCCCACTTCATCGTGGTAGCCCCCCCAGGTTGGCCAGCCTTTTTCAGGCACTTCAATATCGGGGGCTTCCGGCTCTGCGATGCGGATGATCTCTTCGAGGACTGCCGCGAAGTCTTGCCCTTTGTTGCTGCTGAACGCTCCGGGCACGTTTTCCCAGACCATAAACCGAGGTCTGACCATGTCACCTGTCCGTCCGCTCTTTCTGTCATGTTCTCTCATCTCCTTTACGATGCGGACCTGTTCCATAAAAAGTCCGCTGCGCGCACCTGCAAGGCCTGCGCGTTTCCCTGCAATGCTAAGGTCTTGTCTAACAAGGTGAACCACCCGTAATCACATCCACCGGTTCAATGTTGAAGCCGCTGATTTTCGTAATATCTCCCAAATGTTTCACCTAAATCACCTCCTTGTACTTCCAAACATATCCGGCGCATGATTTGCTTTTCCCTCTCAAACAGCATCCGATAGCCTGCTTGCTCGTCCCAACGCTTCGCGCTGCGCTGTTTATGCTGCAATGCTCCGCGACGAAATCACCGTCTCTTGTTAGTTGTACGATGGCTTTCATCTGAAATCGATGCGAATCGTATTGCTTTTGAATTGTCTCTGGGCTTTTCGGCTTGCCATACAAAGGATTAAGTATTCCGCCATGCTTCCCCTTGTTCGCTTCGCTCAGACGTTTTCTCGTTTCTTCACTAATTACTTTCCCGCGCTGTGCATCCGCCATTTTTTTGCGTGTTTCTTCCGAATGGCGTAATCCTTGAAAAGTATTTTTACCTCCATGCGACAGGTTGTACCCTTTGTATGGGTTTGTGGCATCAGTAAGAGCTATATAGTGCTTCTCCCTTTCCTGCGCTTCCTCGTATGAAAGGCGGCTTTCAAGAACTTCATGTTTGAAATTGCGCCATTCGAATTTTCTACCAGCTTCACGCAGACGGGCATTATGTTGGTATCCGCACTCTATACGCTTTACTACGGTGTTCTTTGTCATCCCGATGTAAATAAGTCCATCTGGGGATGTGAGTTTATACACGCACCACACGGCCTCGATCTCCGCTCCGTTGATCTTCGTAATATCACCGAGGTGCTTCATCTTCGTCCCTCGCATTCCCCAAACAGCTCGCGGAACGTCATCCCCGTCAAATCTTCCAGCACCAGCAGGCCGCGAATGGTAGAGTCCATATCGCCCTTGATATAGCGCGAGATGTTGCTCGTGTGGATGCCTGTCGCCCTGCCGAGCGTCGTCTGGTTGTAGTCGGTCTTTTCGAGCGCCGACTTGAGCGCCGGATATGGGCATCGCTCCCACGGGGTCTTGCTCTTAACAAATCGGCCCATATCATTCGCCCCCTAACAGCGCCCCGACGGACACGTCCATCGCTTCGGCGAGGTAGAGATACGTCGTGACTATACCGTACCGCTCGCCGCGCTCGATGGATGAAATCGTGCTGTCCGCGACGCCGGACTTTTCTGCAAGCTCCATCTGGTTCATTCCGCGCATCAGCCGCAGTGCCTTCACACGCTCGCCGATGCGCTTCTCGGTCGGGATGCCGCTTTTCTTATCGCCATCCTCCCGCAAGAAGTCAAGCAGGTTGATACCGACTGCACGGCAAATCCTCTCGCACAGCGGGATAGTCGGCATGATACGCGCCAGCTCGTAATTGCACAGCTGCCCTTGCTCAATGCCACACATGGCTGCAAACTGCGATTGGCTCATGCCCTTCACCTTTCTCAAATTGCGGATGCGCTCCGCAGTGTCTTTTGCATTCATCTTTTTGCTGCCTCATTTCAGTCGTTGATAGCGCCGCGTTTTGAAATGGCGCGCGCTCAAGTAATTGTCTTTCTCCTGCGCTTCCCGCTGCTCTTCCTTCCGGACAGCTTGGTGCTTTGCAATATCTGCCGCGTAGTGCTGACAATGGTCTTGGCAGCCGGGATACCGCGTCGGCGGCAAACAGGATCGGAAGTGCTCAAAGCTCATGTTCGACCTCCACGCTGCTAATCGTCACCACCGTAAGCGGCCCGCCGTCCGTGTAAAACTTCCTCCCGCAAACGCTAAACACGGCAGAATCGTCCTTGTAGGCATATCCGTTGAGCGCGTCCAATACCGCCTTAATGATGTTGTCGATATCGCCGCGCTTAAGGTATGGGGATAAATCCAATCCGCCCCTTTTTCTTTTTGGCGTTCCAGATGGGATGGGGAAATAAGCATTTACCATGACTTCCAGCGCTTCTCCGTCCTCAAACGGCCTTTCCCCGCGCTCGAGCCATGCCGCGCGAACTGCATTCTCGAAAATCTGCGTGCTTTTCGGCGTATATGTCCCATGCCGCGTGACGCGCGGCCTTCCCTTCGGCACGGGTCTTCCATCCACGGCAAATGAAACTACTCGCTCCATGCGTCACCTTCCATTTCGGCAGCCGCCGCTTCCCACGTCAGCCCGTGTTCTCTCGCATAGCGCGATACGCTCGGCATGAATGCCTCCTGTTCGGCTATCTGCTCGATGTATGGCTTCATCCACGCCACCGAGACGCGCGGGGAATCTGCGCCCCTGATCTTTGCAAGCACTTGGCCGACCTTCGGGGGAAATCCCCTCGTGTCCTCGGCGATCAGCGCGTCCACTGCGTCCTTTGCCGCAGCAGGATCTTCCCCGCCCAGCATGTCCGACCAGAGGGAAACCAGCTCTTCGGCTTCTACGCGGGTCATCTTGGCATAGGCCTGCGGATAGGCCTGTTTTAATCGCCCTAAAAGGCTAATTACGTCAGCTCTTTCCACGGCTCTTTTCCTCCTCAAGCATCTCGGCGAATACATCACCGCCGACAAACGGCTTATTTTGCGGCGCTTTGCCGCCCTTATCCTGCTCTCTGGCAAGCCAAGCAGTAATGAAACGCTTAATCCCTCCGCGTGTCTTTCGTTTGGTAGGGTTCGCGTCGCACCATCCCGCCATATGTCTGAGCTGTTGCAAAACGTCAACGTTCGGATAGAGCTGCGACCATTTGGCCCTGTCATTCTCCGACACGTCAAAGAAAGTCCCGTCATTCAGTGGCAAAGAAATCACCGGTGGCGCGGAAGCCGCTTGCGGCTCAGCGCAATATTCTCCCTTGCTATCGGTAGATAGCTGGATATTGGTTTCGGTATTGGTATCGGTTTTGGTTTCGGTATTGCCATTTTTGCCATTGGCAGACATGGCTTTGCTATTTTTGCCATTAGCAAAAATGCGTTTGCCATTTTGCCATCTTGCGGCAGCACCAGCCTTGCCAGCTTCGCTTCTCGTTGTCGCAATATCGTCATAGCTTGCCTTAAAGCGGTCTTCCTGCGCCATCATGCGTTTGACAAAGAATCTCTCATTGCCACAAAGCGCTATCTGCTCTCCCGTCATGCTGTAAACCAGCAATGCCCGCGTTAGCCGACCGAACTCTGCATCGTTGAGCGCATCCATCTCCTCTAAATAATCATAGGGGAGTGCTGCATAGTTTCTTGCCATGCCTCCACCGCCTTAAAACGGTAGATCGCCGTCGTCCTCACTGATCACCCCAAAGTCGCCTGCGGCGCTCTCTACGGTGAAATGCGGCTCGGTAGCATCGTTGCGCTTGCTGTCTCCGAAATAGATATTGTCGGCGATAATCTCCGCGTTGCGGCGCTTATTGCCGTCCTTGTCCGTCCAGTCGCGGACGGTGAGTTTACCCTCAACCACGACCATGCGTCCTTTGCTCAAATACTGGCAAGCGAACTCGGCGTTCTGCCGCCATGCAACCACATCGAGGAAGTAAGTTTTCTTCTCGCCGGTTGCCTTGCTCTTAAAATCGTCATCGACGGCAACGGTGAAACTCGTGACCGCAGTTCCCTCCTGCGTGCGGCGCAGTTCCAGATCGCGCGTAATGCGCCCCATAATGCAAACTCTGTTCAAACTCACTTTCGTATCTCCTCTGCGCTTTCAATCAAAATATCCAAAATTCTATCTGCGGCATTTTTTAGAATTAAAAATTCCCGATCCGTAAATTCTTCAATACTCTTAATTTTAGTCTTGCCCATCTTGCCGGATTTCGTGCTTGGGCCAGCTGCAATCGACCTCAAGAGTCTCGACAGTATAGCCCTTATATCACTGTCGTAGTAGCAGGTTTTTCCCGCTAATTCAAATGACTTCTCAGGAGAAACCAGAGTCCTTGAATTTGCTCCTTTCAACACTTCAATTTGTGCTTCTAATTCAGCGATTCTTTTCGCAACTTCTTCCGGGTATTTCGCCATTTTTTACTCCTCCAAATAGTTCTTTTTGAAAACTGCCATGAACGTGTCATGTCCATAAAGTTCTTCGAAGCGCTTCTGACACTCGCGTTTCAGCCGCATATCCAGTTCGTGACCGTCTTTCCCGTGCACGCCGTAGTCGGCC
>ERZ1034952.171-NODE-171-length-59150-cov-16.217903_pt1 | contig 59150 bp, 50 predicted proteins | sample MGYA00520625_ERZ1034952 | MGnify/ENA primary metagenome ERZ1034952 (study PRJEB33766, sample SAMN09781773) | gut metagenome | biome: gut microbiome | host: Homo sapiens | place: Madagascar | study: EMG produced TPA metagenomics assembly of the PRJNA485056 data...
CTTTTGGCTGTGATAAAAACTACTAGCGTAAGCTAGTAGTAACCTTGTTCTTTAGTGTACTACCTAGAGGTTAGACGTAAGGTACGGTAGAAGTAGAGCGTAAACAAAAAGCGTCCCGCCCATAGTAGGGCAGAACGCTTGTAATTTAAGCAAGGAGTAATTTTAATTTCTGCAGGCCGTTCGCACGATGCTTGAAGGCAGTCTTGCTGCTGCAGGCATACTTTTTACAGAAAACCCTGTGATCAATGTCGTTCAGAACAAGCTCATTAACAGCATTAGTCTGTTCTTTACTCAGCTTAGCTGCTGAGAAAAGCTGGTTCACCTCCATTCGTTCAAAAGCATCATCCTTGTCAGCAACTTCTTTAATCTGACAGTTATCACTATCATCATCTGCATCCAGACAACAGTAATCCTTAACAGACTTTCTGCGAGTAATCTTCTGCATAAGTCCGTAATGGACATGGTACTGCAACAGTCCGGGCAGATGCCCGAAGTCCCGTCCCTCATACTTCTTGATTTGCTCTAAAAAGATTAACCAGGCAGCGTTGACGGAATCCTCGCCCAAGGCTTCACGCACTTCGTAGCGATAGGCCTCCTTGTAGATTAAAGGCTTAAAGGCGTTGCATAATGTGTTGATGGCCTCGCGGTCACCTTTTTGGGCGCTGTGAACCAGCTCCTTGAATTCTGTGAGAGTGAAGGTTGTTTTTTCCTCCGAGTAGTCTGTCGGTTCGGTGCCTTCCGGCACGCAGCAGATTATTTCTTCGGAGTTTTCCTGCTCAGGGCAGTTTTTTGTTGTTATATTGTCCAGTTCCTTTCTGTGGCGGTTCGTTGACCGCGTATAGCAGAATTCTGTATTGTACTGCATCAAGCTCTTGATGGGGTTATTATATCACGGAAAATTAAAAAGATTCATAAATAGGACAGTAGTGGCCGATTTAGCCGTTAAAATAAATTTATGTAATACGCTATTCCCATATGGAGGCGATTGCATGGAAAAAAATAATAAACGCATTTTATTGGCCAAGGTTGTTGGTGAGTATGTAGAATCTCTGCGTTCCGACAAGGAGCTGAACCAAGCGCAGCTGGCGTTGCTGTCGGGAGTGCCGGAGCGTTCGCTGCGCAGGATTGAAAGGGGAGAGGTGAATGTGAATGTGTATTCTCTGCGACAGGTGGTGCTGGCGCTTGATGAGGAAATGCCGGAGTTTTGGAGGGTTGTGGAGAAGAATATGGAGGTGATGGGAGAGGAGGCTCCGATGGTGCGTAAGAGGGTTATGAGGAAGGTGTTGAGGGAGAGGGATAATAAAAGATAATAAAAATTATTATATTGGATGCCACTGAAAGGGTGATGCGTACTTAGAACGTGCGAATTTTGCTTTATAACAAAAAATTTGTTTCTTTTTTTTGACAAAAATTGTATAATAGACATGTAACTCCCCCCCGGGGACAAAATTCGGGTGGTAGTTCAAAGAACCTTCCAACCTCCGGGGCTGGGGAAATTTGATGCAAATTTTCTCAGCCTTGGGGGTTTTTGTTTTGCCTTAAAACAAATTCCTTGCTTGAGAATTCTTTGCTACTAGCAAGGGAGGTAGCATAGTGTTGCTTGCAGCATTATGCGTATAAATTTATGATTTTTCGCTTAGGTGAATTGTTCTGCGGTCCGGGAGGACTTGCATATGGCGCAACACACGCCGATATCGGAAACGCTGATTTTAAAATTGTACATGCATGGGCAAACGATTATGATAGGTCTACCTGTGATACTTACATTCACAACATTTGCCCCGATGCGCCTGACAGCGTTATGTGTGGGGACGTAAGAAAACTTGATTTAGATGCAACAACCCCGATTGATGCACTCGCTTTCGGTTTTCCCTGCAATGACTTTTCTGTTGTTGGCGAGCAAAAAGGTTTTGACGGTACCTTCGGACCGCTCTATACATACGGTATCAAAATTTTAAAGATTCATCAGCCTCAATGGTTTCTTGCCGAAAACGTTGGTGGTTTAAGAAGCGCCAATGAGGGCAAGGCATTCAAAAAGATTCTTCAAGATATGAAAGATGCGGGATACAAGATTTATCCGCATTTGTACAAATTTGAAGATTACGGCGTACCGCAAGCAAGACACAGAATGATTATCGTAGGTATCAGAGAAGATTTGCCTTATGAGTTCAAAGTTCCTTCTCCAAAACCCTACGAGAATATTGATAACACTTGCAAAACTGCCTTGGAATGTCCGCCGATTCCGAAAGATGCTTGCAATAACGAGCTTACCAAACAATCAGCCAAAGTTGTTGAAAGATTAAGCTATATCAAACCGGGCGAAAATGCTTTTACAGCAGATTTGCCGGAAGAACTTAAATTGAAAGTAAAAGGTGCTAAAATCAGCCAAATTTACAAGCGCTTAGATCCTTCAAAACCTGCTTATACTGTTACAGGCTCAGGCGGTGGCGGTACTCATATCTATCACTATTCGGAGAACAGAGCGCTCACCAACAGAGAACGTGCAAGACTGCAAACTTTCCCTGACAATTATGAGTTCCAAGGTCCGAAAGAATCTGTACGCAGACAAATCGGCATGGCAGTTCCTTGCCGTGGTGCGCAAATTATTTTCGAAGCAATTCTCAAAACGTTTGCAAATATTGACTATCCTTTTGTAGAGGCTAATCAAAGCACAGATTTAGATAAATAGTCTTTTAGGAAATGGTGAATATGATGGATGACATTTTAATTGAAAACCTCAGCGCAGAAGAACATCAAGCCTTAGTTTGCATGTATTATGCGAAATTACCTAGTTCTGATCCAAGAAGCAAAAAAATGAAAGATGATTTTGCTGTTTTAGAATCTTTCTTTGGCAAAACATTTTACACGTATAGAAATTACAGAGATGCTTATGACTATTTTTTCGACTCCAACGGCAGAAAAGGTTGGGAACGCGAAAGTGTAGATAGCATAGGCATTGCTCATAAAGCTGTCTATGAAAAGTACAAAGACTATGATGTCGATGTACTGGAAAAGGCTGTTGATAAAATTATTGCTATGTATGCTCGTAACTGCAATAAGAACTATGATAATCTTGTTTCTTTGAAATGTATTCAACCTGATGTCGCACATGCAGTGCTTAGCCGTGAGCCTGTAATAACAATAAGCGATATCTACACCTTAGCAGATAAACTTACTCTGAATAACACAGTTTTTTTGACGCTTGGTGGCGATAGGGGTAATTCCGAAGTCGATTGGGAACCGGGTTTTAGGGCTATTGCTCATATAGTAAAAGCGCCATACGGACATGGTTACAGAAGCGAGGCAAAATATTTTAAGATTGATTTAAAACTGGATGTAGTTTTGCCGGAAGCTATGACGAGAAATGATTTTCTTGATTATAAGAGCGCATGGAATGTTACCTTCATTGGTCCGGAACTTAAAAGAGATCCGACGCAAGCTGTCGGTTCAATAACCTATAATGAAGCTGTTGCCGTTGTAAGATGCGCTTTAGACAGATTTCCGGAAATTAAAGATAGTTTAGAGAAGATTTTCTCAACAACCTTTATGAATAAGGTTTACGGACCTACCGAAAAATTACTTTCTGTAATGGTTAATCATGGCGAAACAGATGAAGCAGCTTTATGCAGAAAATTAAACTCTAATCTGCTTAAAACACAAATGGCGAATGATTTTACAATCTTTGCGGAAAATGTCCTGTTTTACGGCGTTCCCGGTTGTGGCAAAAGCTATTCGGTAGAGAAAAGATACGAAAGCCAAGTAACAAACAATCAATGTAAAGTGCGTGTTGTTTTTCATCCTGACTACACTTATTCCGACTTTGTTGGTCAAGTAATGCCTGTACTTGAAAAAATACCCAAGAGTGACGGCACGGAAGAAGAAAAACTGCAGTATAAATTCGTTCCCGGTCCGTTTACACGCATTTTAGAGGTTGCCTACGCAAATCATCAAGAAAAATGCCTGTTCATTATCGAGGAACTGAATCGTGGCAACGCACCGGCAATCTTTGGTGAAATCTTCCAGTTACTTGACAGAAACGACGATGGTAGCAGTAAATACGCTATCTATAACAGCGATATTGCTAATGAAGTACATAAAGACAAACTTTGTCCTATCAAACTTCCACCCAACCTCACCATCGTCGCTACCATGAACACCTCCGACCAAAACGTATTCACCATGGACACCGCCTTCCAACGCCGCTGGCAGATGAAGCACATCCCCAATAGGTTTACAGGCGATTCCTTGGACGACAAAACCATAACCCATGTAGCCAAACATCTCCCCAACAGCGACATCAGCTGGGGCGTATTCGCCCAAACCGTCAACAAGAAAATGCACACGGCCAACCTTGGCTTTGGCGGTACAGACGACAAGAGCCTTGGCGTATACTTCGCTACGGACAACGACCTGGACGATGCAGAGCGCTTTGCGGAAAAGGTGCTCAAATACCTGTGGGACGATGCCTTTAAGCTGGGCAGGCAGGCGCTTTTCAGCAACTGCAGCGAAGGCCTTTCTTCCGTAATCGAAGCCTACGAGGATGCAGCAAAGGCTAAGATTGCCAAGCAAAGTGCAGAAGATCCGCTGAAAAAGGTACTGGTGCCCGCTGTTTACAACGAGATGCAGAAGAAGATGGCCGAAATGGCAGCCGAAGCACAGGCAAAGGCTGCCAAAGAAGTGTCTGAGGAAGAAGCAGCGGAGAGCGCTGCAGAAGATAATCCGGCTCAAAAACCGGCAGGCGAGGAGTGAGCAGCTTGCTCAAGGACAGATGCCATATCAACACCAACAGGAAAACTGACACCTTTGTAGGCTTGGAATTCGACGGCAAAAACTACACGGTTTCCTTTCCGCTGGGGTACGCCATAGCGTCCGAAGATGATGATAAGCTGCTGCGCGAGGATTTGCTGCTGCTGTTCCACACGCTGGCTCTGTACAGCAGCCATACGGAAAGCAAAAGCGGCTTTAAGCGCGAAAAGGACGCAGCGACGGAAACGCCGATGTATGCCTATATCTACATCATTATGGACTTTGTCACCAGAGGCTACTACAAGGAAGGCATTGTGGAATATGCTTCATCCAAGCGCGGAAAAATCCACTGGAACCGCACGATTAAGCAGAAGAAGCCTGTTATTCAGGAAGCGGATATCTATTATCTGGACTTCATCACGAAGAAGAACGTTATCAACGAAAATGACCTGATAACCCTGATTCATCAGTATTGCGTCTATATCAGCTTTATCCGCTTCGGCTGGCTGTTCACGGACTACGAACCGCCCGAGCCGCAAATCCCGTTCCATCGCCAATGGTTCAGCGCTGCGCTGCAGGAGAAGCTGTGCCGTACCTTCAACGATGCGAATAAGATGCTTTTCGCCAATATGCTGAAAATCATCAACAACGAGCCTGACGAGGGCCTGCAGGAAACGAGCTTTACCTTTGGCACGAACAGGTTCGAATACGTCTGGGAGAAGATGATTGACGCAGCCTTCGGCATCAGCGACAAGCAGCGCTATTTCCCGAAAACGAAGTGGAAGCTGGCGCGCAGCGGTAAGGAGTGTGATAACTCCAAGCTGGAGCCTGATACTATTATGCTGTACAACAATAATATCTATGTGCTTGACGCGAAGTATTATAAATACGGCGCTACGAAGAACCCCTTCGATTTGCCGGAATCAGCTTCAATTAACAAGCAGATTACCTATGGCGAATATATTGACGCGCAGGCGGACCTCAAAAATCCGGACAGCGTTATCTACAACGCATTTCTTATGCCGTTTGACAAAAACCATTGGGCGGAAGAAAACGCAGGCACGCTGCATTATGCAGGTGAGGCTGTGGCGCTGTGGAAGGAGGCTGGCGAGGGCAGAGGCAAGGAGTACGAGCATATTCAGGGCGTTCTGCTGGATGTAAAGCACCTGATGCAGATTGCCGAAAAGCGTTCGGAAACGGATATTCGCCAGCTGGCGCAGATTATCGAGGAGCATTGCAGCGATTATGGACAAGCTGACTAAGGAGCAACGCCATAAAAATATGCAGGCCATCCGCAGCAGGGACACCAAAATCGAAATCCTCCTGCGCAAGGCCCTGTGGCATGAGGGCATCCGCTACCGCAAGAATTATAAGGTGTGCAGCTGCCACCCGGATATTGTCATTACCAAGTATAAAATCGCAGTATTCTGTGATGGGGAATTCTGGCACGGAAAGAGTTTGGAGCGCTACGACGTTGCGACCAACGTAAAATATTGGCATGAAAAAATCAGGCGTAATGTGGAGCGCGACCTTGAAAATACCATCGAACTGCGCGACAACGGCTGGATTGTGCTGCGCTTCTGGGAAACGGAAATAAAAAAGCACCTTGCCGGCTGTGTGGCAGAGGTGCAGCGCTGCATTGACGCGAGAAGAAGAAGTGGCGCTGTACGGCGAACATAGAACACTAAAGGCGTTCTGCCCAACTGCGGTAGAACGCCTTTTGCTTTAATGTTGTGTGTGCGTATCAGGCTTGCTCAGTTTGCAATGCTTCGACTTGCTCAATCGGGAGAGAAGTAGCCTTGGCGATATCCTGCACAGAAAGTCCCATGCTGAAAAGACGCTTAGCAGTAGCGAGTTTTTCTTTAGCTTCACCTTCAGCAAGACCTATTTCCTTGCCTTCAGCAATGCCCTCAGCTTTGCCTTCACGTCTTTCATCTAATAAACGTGCTTCCATAAGCATAAATTCTCGCCTCACTTTCGTATCGAGTTTCAGATAGCTGATTTCATCGTCAATCTGCTTGGTGAAATCAGTAGTTACAATGTGGTTGTTTACATAATCATAAAAGCTCTTGATGTCTTTAGAAATATCGCCATGCGTACCTTTGGTGTTCAAAATCATGGTGGTTGCTTCATCGGGAAGCTCCAGCTCCAAATTCTCCAGACAACGTTTTTTAAAGGTGTAGACATAATTACCTTTTTCAAAGAAATCAAAAACACAGATAAAAATGATAAAGGTCGGTGGCAGCAGGTCATAAGGCTGTCCCTTCTGCAGCAAATCAATATCAAGCAGCGCTTGGTAATAGCGGGAACGCTTGGGCAGGACGTAGGTATCCGTATCGGGATTTTTATTGTTTTTCACCTGCATCTCCAGATTATAATGCGTGTTTTTATCATCCGCTACAATGATATCAAGGCGGATGCCGCGGCTGGTGTACTCAGGCTCAAGCGTCTTTTCTGCCTCCAGATAGTTGATATCCGCAATTTCTATCTGCAGCAGCTCCTCCAGCAGATGCTTGCAGATGCGCTTGCGCGACATAACCTTCTTGAAGATAAAGTCGCTTTGGATTGTCAGGTTTGCAAATTTTGTTGCCAGGTCTTGCATGGTTTTTCTCCTTTCATTTTAACACAAGTGAATAAAAAAATACATAAGCAGTTGCCAAGCGCCTAAAAAAACAAAAAAAGAGCAGTACCCTGACGATAAAAAATCGTCAGTTTGTACTACTCTTAGAATGTACCATATAAATATAAATGGCCTTGCTTAAGCTTCTGCAGAAAAGATGCATCTGCAGGATATACTGCTTATTTAATTGTCCGCAGGTAAATGAGCCGGAGGCTTATGCTTACTTGCGGTTTTCAAGAACTTAGTTTAAGTTTACTTGAAATACAGGGGAATGTCAAGGGAGTAAGGGGGCGCACCTTGCCCGCATAACAGCGAAAAGATTATTTGCAAGCTTGCTCGGCTTGCAACGCTTCGACTTGCTCAATCGGGAGAGAAGTAGCCTTGGCGATATCCTGCACAGAAAGTCCCATGCTGAAAAGACGCTTAGCAGTAGCGAGTTTTTCTTTAGCTTCACCCTCAGCAAGTCCGATTTCCTTGCCTTCAGCAATGCCCTCAGCTTTACCCTCACGTCTTTCATCTAACAAACGCGCTTCCATAAGCATAAATTCCCGCCTCACTTTCGTATCTAATTTGAGATAGCTGATTTCATCGTCAATCTGTTTAGTGAAATCAGTAGTTACAATGTGGTTGTTTACATAATCATAAAAGCTCTTGATGTCCTTAGAAATATCGCCATGCGTACCCTTAGTGTTCAAAATCATCGTGGTCGCTTCATCGGGAAACTCCAATTCCCGATTCTCCAGACAACACTTTTTAAAGGTATAAACGTAATTATCCTGTTCAAAGAAATCAAAAACGCAGATAAAAATAATAAATGTCGGCGGCAGCAGGTCATAAGGCTGTCCCTTCTGCAGCAAATCAATATCAAGCAGCGCCTGATAATAGCGGGAGCGCTTGGGCAGGACGTAGGTGTCCGTATCGGGATTTTTATTGTTTTTCACCTGCATCTCCAGATTATAGTGCGTGTTTTTATCGTCCGCTACGATGATATCAAGGCGGATGCCACGGCTGGTGTACTCAGGCTCAAGCGTCTTTTCTGCCTCAATGTAGTTAATGTCTGCAATCTCTATCTGCAGCAGCTCCTCCAGCAGATGCTTGCAGATGCGCTTGCGCGACATAACCTTTTTGAAGATGAAGTCACTTTGAATCGTCAGGTTGGCAAATTTTGTTAGCAGGTCTTGCATGGTTTCTCTCCTTTCATTTTAACACAGATGCAATAAAAAATACATAAGCAGCGCAAAAACAAAAAAGAGCAGTACCCTGGCGATTAAAAAATCGTCAGTTCGTACTACTCTTAGAATGTACCAGATAAATGGCCTTGCTTAAGCTTCTGCAGCTAAAGTGGAGCTGCAGGATATACTGCTTATTTTCTTGTCCGTAGGTAAGGTAGCTGGAAGCGTAAGCTTACTTGCGGTTTTGAAGAACTCAGTTTAAGTGTACTTGAAATATAGGGGAATGTCAAGGGAGTAGGGGGCACCTTGCCCGCAGCCGCTTTTTTGCGTACGCTTTACCTCTGCCAAAAAATCATCCGTTTGGCAACAAACTTTTCACAAAAAATATGTATCACTATTTGTCAATAGCCCATATTTAGTGTATAATAAAGTAGAGAGTATGTGTGCGGACACAGTATCAAATTCAATTTCTACATTTGTACGGAAGAATGTAAAATAAAAAATGGAGGTGTATTTTTTTTGGGTAAATTTCAACATAAGGTCCAGATTATCCCGCTTGGTGGTTTGGGCGAAATTGGTAAAAATATGACGGTATTCCGTTACGGGGACGACATGATCCTGATTGATGCAGGCCTGATGTTCCCTGAAGACGATATGCTCGGCATTGACTTGGTTATTCCCGATATTACATATTTGGTTGAGAATAAAGATAAAATTAAGGGTATCTTTCTGACACATGGTCACGAGGACCATATCGGTGCGCTGCCCTATGTTATGAAACAAATTGATTGTCCCGTTTATGGTACCGCACTTACTCTGGGTATTTTACAAGGCCGCTTGAAGGAAAACGGTGTAGGCAACGAAAACCTGCACGTAGTAAAACCTGGTGACAAGATTAACGCCGGTGCTTTTAAGCTCGATTTCATCCGCGTAAATCACAGCATTCCCGACGCTGTGGCAATCGCGATTACTACTCCTATCGGTGTTATTATCCACACCGGTGACTTCAAAATCGACCACACTCCTGTTGACGGACAGGTTATGGAATTCAATAAATTTGCCGAATACGGCGACCGCGGTGTACTCTGCCTGTTGGCAGACAGCACCAACGCCGAGCGCCCGGGCTTCACTCCCAGCGAAAAAATGGTAGGCCAGACATTTGACGAGGAGTTCCGCTATGCTAAGCATCGTATTATAGTAGCAACCTTCTCCTCTAACGTACATCGTATCCAACAGGTTATTGATACTGCTGTGAAGTACGACCGTAAGGTAGCAGTTATCGGCCGCAGCATGGTAAATGTTGTAAATATCGCCAAGGAGCTGGGTTACCTGAAGGTTCCCGAGGGCGTGCTGATTGATATTGACGAAACTCATAACTATACGCCGGAAAAGGTTGTTATTATTACCACCGGCAGTCAGGGCGAGCCGATGAGCGCGCTCACCCGTATGGCTATGAATGACCATAAAAAGGTTGATATTATGCCCGGTGATACAGTAATTATTTCTGCTACGCCGATTCCGGGCAACGAAAAGCTCGTTTCCCGTACTATCGACCATCTGTACAAGCTGGGTGCGGACGTTATTTATGAAAAGAGCAACGGCGTCCACGTTTCCGGCCACGCCAGCCAGGAGGAAATCAAGATGATGCACAATCTGGTGCGTCCGCGTTTCTTCATGCCTGTGCATGGTGAATACCGTCACCTGGTTAAGCATGCTAACTTGGCTAAATCCCTTGGCATGCCGGCAGATCACATTGTTATCGGTGAAAACGGCAGCGTTATCGAGCTGACCAAGAGCAGCATTACCATTAACGGCAAGGTGCCTGCAGGCAAGGTTCTGGTTGACGGCTTGGGTGTCGGCGACGTAGGCAACATCGTACTGCGCGACCGCCGTCAGCTTTCTCAGGACGGTATCATGATTGTTGTTGTAACCATCGACAAGGAATCCTGCCATGTAGTTTCCGGTCCGGATATCGTTTCCCGCGGCTTTGTTTATGTACGCGAGGCCGAGGACCTGATGGATGAAGCACGCGATAAGGTGCAGGCTGCCCTGGACCGTTGCGAGGAAAACAATGTTTCCGAATGGTCGGCAATCAAGTCCACTGTGCGTGATTCTCTGGGACGCTTCCTGTTCGAAAGAACCCGTCGTCGCCCGATGATTCTGCCGATTATCATGGAGATTTGATAGTTTTCAGTGACTAGTTATTAGTTATTAGTGAATAGTGATTAGTGAACGGTTGTCAGCAGTCAGCTGATAAAGGATGACTGCCGGCAGCTGCGATTTTAGGAGTTGTCTAATCTTGCGCAAGGAAAGAAGAAGGAAGCAACAGAATAGAAGCTACTCGCGCCCTGTCGGCGTTGTCTGCCTGCTTATGGGTCTGCTGTTTGCAGCCGCTCTTCTTGTGACGGTTGAGGACGGTGTAATGCATTATGCTTATCTGGTGGAGCAGAATCTGCTGGGTAAGGGTATCTTTTTGCTGCCTTTGGCTTTCTTTGCTGCGTCCTTTGCTTTGCTTAAAGGACAATTTGGTGTTTTTAACAAGAGAACATTAATTTTTACTTTGGTGACGCTGTGCCTTACAGGCACAGCTCATCATGTTTTTGTGCCTGTTGGCTCTGAGCTGGAGCCTTCGCTGATAGCGGATGGCGGCGGTCTTGTCGGCGGCCTTTTGCTGAAGCTGCTGCGTTCCTTTGCAGGTGATGTAACTGTTTACATCATTCTGGCCTTAGGCTGGCTGTGGCTGCTTGGCTTGGTGCTGCCGCTGCGCAAATGGTGGGAGCTGTGGCAGGATTACCTGACCTCCGATGAGATTACGCTGGTGCGCCCCGACGATAAGGTAAGGGAGGAGCGCATGCGTCCGGAGCCTGCGGTAAGAACCGTGTTCAAGCGCAAGAGTGCCGCGCCTCAACAGCATGCCGCTCCCGCGGATAATGTTATCAGCAACTATACCAGCCCCGAATTTGATGCCTTTAACGAGGGCGTGCAGAAGAAAAGTGCTTTCAGAAGCATTTTAGGCTTTACCAAAAACAAGAGTGTTTACGAAAAATCACCTTTAAAAGAGGAAATAGAGCGTGACCCGGTGCAGCTGCCCGAATGGGAGCAGTCCAAACCAGAGGTCATTGTAAGACCGATTATCAATTATGACGATGATTACGAGCCGGACAGCCGCTTTCTGGATGATGCGGAGCCGCCGGCTGCCGAACCAGAGCCTGAGCGTCCTGCTTCCGTAATCCGCAATACCTATCGCGAGGAGGCTGCAGCGTTTGCAGCGCCTGACAAGGCAGAGCCGCAGCCTGAGCCTGAACCGGAGAAGCCGGCCGTAACGATTTTTGACAGTGCGGATAAAATTGCCGCAGCGGCGCCTGCACAGCAGACTGCAGCATATGAGCCCGAAGCGCAGGCCGCGAGCAGCTATCAGCTGCCCCCGCTGGAGCTTCTTGATACGCCGAAGGCCAGTGACCCGTCCACCTATCAGAAGGACATCATGGACCAATGTGCGGTGCTGGAGCAGACTTTGGCAGACTTCAAGGTGCGCGCCAGAGTTGTTGCTGTAACGCGCGGACCGTCGGTTACCCGCTTTGAGCTGGAGCCTGCGGCAGGCGTGAAGGTAAGCTCGGTGGTGAACCTTGCGGATGATATTGCCCTGCGTCTGGCTGCGCCCGGTGTGCGTATCGAAGCGCCGATTCCCGGCAAATCCGCCATCGGCATCGAAGCGCCGAACACGAAGAACGATCCCGTGTGCTTCCGTGAGGTTGTGGAGGCAGGCAGTGTACGCAATGCCAAGGAGCATCTGTGCATCGGTCTGGGCAAGGATATCAGCGGTGATATTATTTCCGCCGACCTTGCGAAAATGCCGCACCTTCTGGTAGCAGGCTCCACAGGCTCCGGTAAATCGGTGTGCATCAATACGATTATCGCCGGTCTTTTGTACCGTGCTACCCCGGACGAGGTTAAACTGATTCTTGTCGACCCTAAGGTCGTAGAATTATCTAATTACAATGGTATTCCGCATCTGCTGACACCTGTTGTCACCGAGCCGAAAAAGGCAGCCAGCGCGCTGCACTGGGCGGTAGCGGAAATGGAGCGCCGTTATAAGGCGTTTGCCGACAGCCGTGTGCGTGACATCAAAACCTATAACGCACAGGCGGAAGAAAAGATGCCCTATATCGTAATCATCATCGACGAGTTGTCCGACCTGATGATGGTAGCCAAGGTTGATGTGGAGGATGCCATCCTGCGTCTTGCACAGAAGGCCCGCGCTGCCGGTATCCATCTGATTCTGGCAACCCAGCGTCCGTCCGTAGATGTTATTACAGGCATCGTCAAGGCGAATATTCCTTCACGTATTGCTTTCGCCGTATCCTCGCAGACAGATTCGCGCACCATTATTGATATGGGCGGTGCCGAAAAGCTGCTGGGCAAGGGCGATATGCTCTTTTACCCCATGGGCTACAACAAGCCCGTGCGTGTGCAGGGTGCCTTCGTCAGCGATGATGAGCTGAATAAAATAGTAGATTTCATTATCAAGCAGTCCATTCCTGTAAATTACAGTGAAGAAGTAACAGAGCAGGAGCTGGAATGTGATAATAAAGGCCATAATGCCGAGGATGCAGGCTCCAATGCGCCTGCAGAGGATGAGCTTTTTGAGGATGCCCTGAGCCTTGTGCTGGACATGGGGCAGGCATCAAGCTCCATGCTGCAGCGACGCTTCCGCATAGGCTATACGCGTGCGGCGCGTCTGGTAGATACCATGGAGGAGCTGGGCATTGTCGGTCAATCCGTAGGCAGCAAGCCACGAGAGGTTATAATGTCGCGTAAGGAAGCAGAGGAACGCTTCCTGCGCCGTGAATAAGCGGAGGTGCAGGCGAAATGGATGATAAGGAAAAGACTGTCGGCGCAATTTTGAAAGAAGCAAGACTGGCTAAGGGTATCTCTCTTGCTGATGCCGAAAAGGCTACCAGTATCCGCAGCCGTTATCTGCAGGCTGTAGAAAATGACGAATATGACAAGACTCCGGGCGAGGTTTTCCTGAAGGGAATAATCCGCAACTACGGTAATTATCTGGGCTTGAACGGTCCGGAGCTTGTTAATGAATATAAAGCAAGTGCTGCCGGTATGGCGGCAGAGGCTGTACGCAGCCAAGGTATCCGCGAGGTGGAAAAGGTCCGCCTCAACATCCAGCTGAAGGATAAGCGTGATATCGGCAGCGGTACAGGCCGCTTTGAAATGCCGGGTTTGCCGAAACTGCCGATGAAGCAGTGCCTGGCAGGCTTAGCAGCGGTAGCGGTGCTCACGGCAGGCTATTTTGCTATTCCCGCTACGATTAACTATTTTAAAAATATGCCTAAGGATGAGGCCAAGCAGACCGAGCAGGTTAAGCCTGAAGCTAAAGCACCCGCAGTGCTGGACAAGGTTACCGTTGACCTGGAGGCTGAAGGCGATTGCTGGCTGGAGGCAAGTGCCGACGGCAAGGAGCTTTTTGCCGGCATTCTGCATGCTAAGGAAAGCAAGCATTTCGAGGCTAAGGATAAGCTGATTGTCAAGTACGGCAATATCGGCGTTGTACGCATTAAGGTGAACGGCGAGGCTGTTGACCTGAAGGGCGAGCATGGCGTGGCCGTCAAGACCTATCTGCGCAACGCTCCCGCACAGCCTGCAGCCGCAGCTAAGGCAGAGGAGGATGCACCGCAGCCTGAAGCTAAGGCCGCACCTGCTGCTGCAGTAGAGGAAGCAGCACCGCAGCCCGCTGCAGCCGCACCTGCGCCGAAGGCAGAGGAACCGAAGCCGCAGGCTGAGGTTAAGCAGGCTGAGCCGCAGCAGCCACAGGCTGCCGGCGAAGTGAAGGCCGATAAGAAGAAATAATAATTTGTTCAGGAGTTTTTAATGAAACAGTTTTTACCAATTTCCGCTCAAGAAATTGCCGAGCGTGGCTGGGAGCAGATTGACTTTCTGTTTATCAGCGGCGATGCTTATGTAGACCATCCCTCCTTCGGTCCGGCAGTAATCTGCCGTGTACTGGAGGCGCAGGGCTACAAGGTAGCTATGCTGTGCCAGCCGCGTTGGGATAAAGCAGAATATCTGGCAGAGCTGGGCAAGCCGCGACTGGGCGTGCTTATTTCCGGCGGCAACCTTGACTCCATGCTGTGCCGTTATACGGCAGCCAAGAATGAGCGTGCTGTCGACAAGTATACCGCAGGCGGTGCGGTGGGACAGCGTCCCGACCATGCTACGGCTGTTTATGCGCAGCTCGTCAAGCAGCTGTGGCCTGATATGCCTGTAATTATCGGCGGCATTGAAGCCAGCCTGCGCCGTTTTGTGCATTTCGACTACTGGGAAAACAAGCTGATGCCCTCTATTCTGGAGAGCAGCGGCGCGGACCTTTTGGTTTACGGCATGGGCGAAAAGCAGATTATGGAAATTGCCGATTATCTGGCAGGCGGTGCTTCTGCCGAGGATATGCATTACATCCGCGGTACGGCGTATATGTCCGACACTTTGCCTGACGACGAATATGTAGAGCTTCCCGACTGGAAGGCTATCAAGGACGACAGCAAGGAATTTGCCAGAGCCTTCAAGCTGCAGAGCAAGGAGCAGGACCCGTTCTACGGCAAAATCGTAGTCCAAAAGGGACAGAAGAAATATATCGTGCAGAATCCGAACATCTTCCCGCTGACGATGGAGGAGATGGACGCTATCTATGATTTGCCCTATATGCGTAAGTGGCATCCGAGCTACGATGCCAAGGGCGGCGTGGCGGCGCTCGAGGAGGTACAGTTCAGCCTTGTCAGCAGCAGAGGATGCTTCGGCAGCTGTTCCTTCTGCGCTATTCATGCGCATCAGGGACGCATCATTCAGGCGCGCAGCCATGAATCTATTCTGCGCGAAGCTAAAATTCTGACGCAGCTGGACGGCTTCAAGGGCTATATCCATGACGTTGGCGGCCCTACGGCCAACTTCCGCCATCCTTCTTGTGCCAAGCAGCTGAAATACGGCGTGTGCAAGGACAGACAGTGCCTGTTCCCCAAGCCGTGTCCCAATATTGATGCCGACCACAGCGATTATATAGCGCTTTTGCGCAAGCTGCGCGCTTTACCGGGCGTCAAGAAGGTGTTTATCCGCAGCGGTATCCGTTATGATTATATGCTGGCGGATAAAAAGCAGGATTTTCTGGATGAGCTGTGCCGCTATCACATCAGCGGTCTGCTGAAGGTGGCGCCCGAGCATATCGCACCGCAGGTTCTGGCGCGTATGGGCAAGCCCGGCAAGGAAGTTTATCTGAAGTTTATGCGCCTTTATGCGCAAAAAAATAAAGAAATCGGCCTGCCGCAATATCTGGTGCCGTACTTTATTTCCAGCCATCCGGGCTGCACGCTGAACAATGCTATTGAGCTGGCAGAGTTTTTGCGTGATATCAAGCACAATCCGGAGCAGGTGCAGGACTTCATTCCTACTCCCGGCAGTGCGGCGACGGCGATGTATTATTCCGGCATCGACCCGGAAAGCGGTGAAACCGTATTTGTGGCCCGCAATCCGCATGATAAGGCAATGCAGCGTGCGCTGATGCAGTACCGTGCTCCGCGTAACCGCAAGCTGGTGCTGGAGGCGCTGCAGAAGGCAGGCCGTATGGACCTTGTGGGCAGCGGACCTAAATGTCTGCTGCATACGGAGCAGGAGCAGCGCGGCGGAGCGCGTGGCGCGAAGCGTGATGCATCTCGCGGACCTAAGCGTAATGCAAACCGCAGTGCTGCCGGCAGTGGAGCGCGTAATGCAACGCGCAGTACCGCTTCAGGCAGTACCGGTGGAAAAAGGCGTGAGGATAAGCGCCGCAGATAGTAACGGAGGGATGAGATGATCCGTTGTATCTTTTTAGTGCTGATATTGGCCGGAATACTGACGGGAGGCTGCGGTGAGCAGCCTGCTCCTGTACAGAACGCAGGGGCAAAAACCATTATCCTGTATTCCGAGCTTGATAATAAATTTACTGAAAATCTGGTGGATGCATTTAACAAGGATAATAAGGCTAAGCTGCAGCTGAAGGCTGTTTACGAGCTGAAGCCCGGCGGGGAGCTGCCGGACGTTGTGCTGGCCGAGCAGCGCACGCTTGCCGGACTGAAGCGTCAGGGAAGCCTGAAGCCTGTGGCCTTTGCCGATGGCGACAGACTGCCGCAGAAGTTCCGTGACGCAGATTTGAACTGGTACGGTGTTTTCTATGATCCGATAGTTTTTCTGGTCAACCAGCAGTACGCCCGTACTGTCGGTCAGGCCAATATCTGCAGCTGGCAGGATTTGGCAGGAAAAGAGCAGCTGCGCATTGCTCTGGAAAATTTATCCGACAGCAACAGCACGCAAAACTTTCTGGCAGGTCTGGCAGACCGCTTCGGCGAGGATGAATCGCTGGAGTATTTAGGCAATATCAACCGCTTTATCGGGCAATATTCCAAGTTTCCCTTTACACCTGTGCGCATGGCGGCGGTGGGTGATGCGGATGTGGCCATAACCAGACAAAGCTACGTTTTTAAATATCTGGAAAATAAATTTCCTGCTTATGTTGTCTATCCCAAGGAAGGCACGCCGGTAAATCTTTTCTGCGTAGGCCTGTTTAAGAACACTGCCGATGATTTGCGGGGTATTGCCGTTATGGAATGGCTTTTGACAAGCGAGCAGGTGCAGGCGATAGCGCAGGAAAACGCCACAGGCTACATGTTCATCTTTCCGCGTGGCTTTGACGAGGCTGCTGCCGATGCAGATAAAATCTGGCTTAACAGCAGCTATCTGGAGCCTGATAAGCAGGACGAACTGACGAATAAGTGGCTCAGTAAGGTAAGATTCAGTAAATAGTGATTAGTGATTAGTCATCAGTGAATAGTGATTAGATTATAGTGATTTATGCTCTTGCTTGCTGTCCCGACAGCTAGAGTGAGGGCAGCAGGTTTTGGAGGTAAAGAATGAAAATAGGTATGGTCAGCCTCGGCTGTCCCAAAAATCTGGTAGATTCTGAAGTTATGCTGGGTATTATCAAGGATAAGCAGCTGGAGATTACCAACGATCCCGCAGATGCCGAACTGATTATTGTTAATACCTGCGGTTTTATCGAAAGTGCGAAGGAGGAATCCATCAGCACAATTTTACAAATGGCGCAATACAAGGAGGAGGGCAGCTGCAAGTATCTGATTATGACAGGCTGTCTCGGCCAGCGTTATGCAGACGAGCTTTTCGAAAGCATGCCGGAGGTTGACGCTATCGTCGGCACCGACAGCTTCACCGATATCGGTTGGGTTATCGACCAGGTGCTGGCAGGCAAGCGCGTAAAGCATTTGCAGAAGTTGGAAAGCAAAAATGTGCAGGCGCTGCCCAGAATGCTGACTACGCCTGATTACATGGCGTATCTCAAAATTGCCGAGGGCTGCGACAACTGCTGCTCCTACTGCATTATTCCGCAGCTGCGCGGTCCCTACACCAGCCGTCCTTATGATGAGGTTATGGCAGAGGCAAGAAGCCTTGCTGCTCACGGCGTCAAGGAGCTGATTGTCGTGGCACAGGACACCACCCGCTACGGCGAGGACCTCACCGGCAAGCTGCTTTTGCCGCAGCTTTTGCGTGACCTCAACGAGCTGGAGGGCATTAAGTGGATTCGCGTTATGTACCTGTATCCCAATAACTTTACGGACGATTTGATTGCAGCCTTTGCCGAATGCGACAAGGTGTGCAAGTATATTGATATTCCTCTGCAGCATGCCAGCGACAGACTGCTCGAAAGCATGAACCGTTACGATACACGCGCGCAGGTAGAAGAGCTTCTGGCCAAGCTGCGTGAGCGTATTCCGGGAATTACTATCCGCACTACCTTTATTGTGGGCTTCCCCGGTGAAACCGACGAGGATTTTGCGGAGCTGATGGACTTTGTTGAAAAGCAGCGCTTTGAAAACGCAGGCGTGTTCCAGTATTCCCAGGAGGAGGGCACTGTGGCCGGCGCTATGGAAAACCAGATTGAGCCTGAGGTTAAGGAAAACCGCTATCATGAGCTGATGGCGCTGCAGGCAGGAATTTCCGAAGAAATCCATCAGGAGCGCGAGGATGAGGAGCTGGACGTTATCGTCGAAGGCTTTGATGAAGAAAACCCCGCTCTTGCGGTAGGACGTTCCTATCACGAGGCACCTGATATCGACGGCAACATCTTTATCGAAAATGCCGCTGAGCTGAAGGTAGGCCAGATGGTAAGAGTGCGTATTCTGCAGGGCTTTACCTATGAAATGGTGGCAGAGCTGGTTTAAGAGCGTTGCTGTAAGAGTCAAAATAACCGGTGAGAGGGTGACAGCAGATGAAGGTTGAAATCATTACTACCGGGACGGAGCTGCTGCTGGGTGAAATTTTAAATACCAATGTGCAGTATTTATCCCGCAAGCTGAATAATATAGGCTTTGATGTTTTATATCAAACTACGGTCGGAGATAATCCGGAGCGTATGCGCGCAGTGCTGGAACAGGCCATGCAGCGCGCCGATATCATCATTACCAGCGGCGGTCTGGGGCCGACGCGCGGTGATATTACCAAGGAGATGGTGATGGAGGTATGTCATACCGAAGGCTATCTCGATTTGGATACGTGGGGACGCATAGATGCATATTTTGCCAAGAAGGGACTTTGCCCTTCGCAAAATAACGAAAAGCAGGCGTATGTGCCCATCGGGGCCGAGGTGCTGCAGAACGATGTGGGTACCGCTCCCGGACTGTGGCTGGAATATAAGGACAAAATCTTCATTATGCTGCCAGGACCTCCGAGCGAGCTGACGGATGTGTGCGAAAAGCAGCTGCTGCCGCGTATGCTGCAGCGCTTCAGCGAGCACGGCATTATCATGTCGCGCACTCTGCATCTGCGCGGTATCGGCGAATCCATGGTTGCTGCCAAGCTCGACGAGCTGATTATGGCGCAGACGAATCCTACGATTGCGCTTTATGCCCGCTACGGTGAAATTCTCATCAGGCTTACGGCGAAGGCTGCCAATGATAAAGAGGCAGCCGTAATGCTCGACGCTATGGAAGCTAGGGTACGCAAGAGCGTTGATAATTATATATACGGTGTGGATGATGCCACTCTGGCGGCCTGCTTAGGGCAGGAGCTGCTGAAGCAGGGCAAAACTATTGCCTTTGCGGAATCCTGCAGCGGCGGTCTTGCCAGCAGCCTGGTTACGGATGTGCCGGGCAGCAGCGAGTATCTGCTGGGAAGCATCGTCAGCTACACTAACATGGCCAAGCAGAAGCTGCTCAATGTGCAGGCAGATACGCTGGCCAAATACGGTGCTGTCAGCCGCGAAACTGCCTGCGAAATGGCGCTGGGTGTACGCAAGCAGCTGGGCAGCGATTATGGTGTGAGCATTACCGGCAATGCCGGACCGGGAGCCAGCGAGGGCAAGCCGGTAGGCCTTGTATATATTGCCGTTGCTACTGACGACGTGGTATATTGTCAGGAGCACCGTTTTATGTCGACAAGAACAGAAAATAAGCTGAGAATAGCTCAGACAGCTATTTCCATGGCTATTGATAAATTATTAGAAGAAAAAAACAATATGGAGGATAAAAATTAATGACCATTCAAAAAGAGATGTTCGGCAGCTTAGAGCTGGACAAAAAAATTGTAACCGCCCTGACTGACATGGGCTTTGAAGAGCCTTCTCCGATTCAGGCCGCTACTATTCCCCTGGTGCTCGAAGGTAACGACGTTATCGGCCAGGCACAGACCGGTACCGGCAAAACCGCTGCTTTCGGTATTCCTCTGGTGCAGGCAATTACCGACTTCAAGCATATTCAGGCGCTGATTATGACTCCGACCCGTGAGCTGGCTATTCAGGTTGCGGAAGAAGTAGGCAAAATCGGCCGTACCCGCCGCGTGCGTGCGCTGCCTGTTTACGGCGGCCAGCCGATTGAACGCCAGATCCGTGCGCTGCGCAACAATGTGCAGATTGTTATCGGTACTCCGGGCCGTCTGATTGACCATATCAACCGCGGTACTATCCGTCTGGACCATATCAAATTCCTCGTACTGGACGAGGCTGACGAAATGCTGGATATGGGCTTTGTTGATGATATCGAAGAAATTATGCGCAGCCTGCCGGTTGAACGTCAGACTCTGCTGTTCTCCGCAACTATGCCCCGTCCGATTCTGAGCCTGACCAAGAAGTACATGAAGGCGCCGAAGAATGTAACCATTTCCAAGGAAGAGCTGACTGTACCTCTGATTGAGCAATACTATTTCGAAACCAAGGATAAGATTGAAGGCCTGTGCCGTCTGCTGGACGCAGAAATCGACGGCAAGCTGATTATCTTCTGCCGCACCAAAAAAGGTGTTGACGACCTGTCTATCGCACTTTCCAGCCGCGGCTATATGGCTGAGGGCCTGCATGGCGACCTGAGCCAGAACCAGCGTGACCGCGTAATGAAGAAATTCCGCGAGGGTGCTGTTGATGTGCTGATTGCTACCGACGTTGCTGCCCGTGGTATCGACGTTGACAACATTACCCACGTTATCAACTTTGATATTCCGCAGGATCCGGAAAGCTACGTTCACCGCATCGGCCGTACCGGTCGTGCAGGCAACACCGGCGTAGCTATGACCTTCATCACTCCGCGTGAATTCCGTCAGCTGAAGCTGATTGAGCGCACCGTCAAGACTAAAATCCAACGCCGTCAGCTGCCGACCGCTGCTAACGTTATCGAGCGTCAGCGCGACCAGATTATCAGCAAGATGCAGACTGTGCTGGAGCTGAACGCTTACCATGATTATATGCCGATTGCCGAAAGCCTGCTGGATGATTACAGCGCCGAAGAGGTTGCTGCCGCAGCTCTGAAGCTGATGCAGGAGGGTATTAAGGCTCTGGAGGCTCCGCAGGAGGATATCCTCTCCAAGGACCTGCGCAATACCGGCGGCCGTCCGGGCATGGTGCGTCTGTTTATCAACATCGGCCGCAGCCAGAAGATTATGGTTAAGGATATTGTCAGCACTATTGCTATCGAGGCAGACATTCCGGCACGCGATATCGGTCTGATTAATATTTATGATAAGTTCACCTTTGTTGAGGTACCGGAGGATGTAGCCGAAAAGGTTATCGGTGCGATGAACAAGAACTTTATCAAGGGGTATAAGGTTAATATTGAGCCTGCGAAGGCAAGAAGATAATAAAAAGCCTCTCCTTGGGGAGAGGTGGCATCGCGTAGCGATGACGGAGAGGGGGAAAAGTACAGAGAGTGTAAACCCCTCTCAGTCGCCCTAATGGGCGCCAGCTCCCCCCGAGGGGAGCCAATCAAAGAAAGCCTTTCCTTAAAGATAGCTTTTCTATGAGGAGCCGGTCGATTAGCAATTTGTGAAACTACCCCCAATTGGAGGTGATTACCCATGGCGAATGAAATTTACGGCAACCTGAAGGGTATCCGTAATTCCGTTATTGAAGAATTAAAAACCTTTTATGATATCCGTCTGGAGGGCGGTCAGCTGCTGACAAGCGAGCTGGCTTTGCGTATGGCGGATGTTACTGATTTTATTAACCGCGAGGTGAGCGTTTACGTTGCGCGCAATGGTCAGGTGCTTGCCGTATCGGTGGGCAATGATCAGAGTGTGGAGCTGCCTCCGGTTGAGGGCAGACGCGGTGCCAGCCGTCTTAGCGGCGTGCGCTGCGTGCATACCCATCCCAACGGCAATCCGCTGCTTAGCGGTGTGGATATTTCCGCGCTGAAGAATAACCGCTTTGATGCGATGATTGCTGTCGGCGTTACTTCGCCTGATATCAGCCAGTCGCAGATGAGCTTCGGCATGATTACCGGTATTGACGATAACGAGCAATATCAGGTGGAATGCTACGGACCGCTGACGCTGCAGGAGGCGGAGGGAGTGTTCTTCCCGAATCTGGCGGCGATGGTGGAGCGTATACTTGACAAGCAGACGGGCAGTGCAAGCCTGGCGCAGGGAACGGAGCGGGCGATTATCGTGGGCATGGAATATGGTGCCCCCAACAGCAGCGGCTGGACGGCCGAGGATTCCTTGGAGGAGCTGAAGCAGCTGGCAGATACTGCCGGTGCGGAGGTTGTGGCACGCTTCCTGCAGAAGCGTCCCAAGCCGGATCCGGCATTCTTTATCGGCCGCGGCAAGGTGCAGGAGCTGGCGCTTTATGTGCAGCAGGAGAACGTAGACCTGTGCATTTTTGACGATGAGCTTTCGCCGGCACAGCAACGTAATATTGAGCAGTCAATGGGTGTGCGTGTGCTTGACCGCACGGCGCTGATTCTTGATATTTTCGCCCAACGTGCGCATACTAATGAAGGTAAGCTGCAGGTTGAGCTGGCGCAGCTGCAATATACGCTGCCGCGTATTATGGGCAAGGGCCTGGCGCTGTCGCGTCTTGGCGGCGGCATTGGTACCCGCGGTCCCGGCGAAACTAAGCTGGAGGTTGACCGCCGTCGCATCCGTGACCGCATTGCCTATATTAAGGAATGCATCGGCAAGGTTAAGAGTGTGCGCACTCTGCACCGAGCAGGACGTGCGAAGGCGAGTGTGCCTACGGTAAGCCTTGTGGGCTACACTAACGCCGGCAAATCCACGCTTTTGAATACGCTGACGAATTCGGATATCTACGCGCAGGACCAGCTTTTCGCAACGCTGGACCCGACTACGCGCCAATTAGACCTGCCGAATAAGCAGCAGGCTATTTTGACGGATACAGTCGGCTTTATCCAACGCTTGCCGCATCAGCTGGTTGCTGCCTTCCAGTCTACGCTGGAGGAGGTTGTGCAGTCCGACGTGCTGCTGCACGTTATTGATGTCAGCCACGAGCTGTATAAGGAGCAGGCTGCAGCAGTTTATCAGGTTCTGGATGAGCTGGGTGCCAAGGATAAGACGATTATCACGGTTTATAATAAAATTGATAAGCTGCCACCGGATTCCGGTCTGGCAGAGCGTTTGAGCAAGGAAGAAAACAGCATCTGCATTTCCGCTAAGGCACGTTATAATCTTGACGGCCTGCTGGCGCTGATTGCAGAAAACCTGAAGCTGAAGGCGGTAGAGGAGAGCTTCCTCGTGCCTTACAGCGATTCCGCTGCGGTAGGACGCTTGCATGATGCAGGTACGGTGCTGGAGCAGGAATATCTGGCGGAGGGCACACTGCTGAAGGTGCGTCTGGACGCGGAGCAGGTGCAGCAGTTTGCCAAATATCTTGCTGCAGATGCCAAGGCTTAGGATGAATTGGCGCAATGCCAAAAATATAAAAATATCAGGTGAGAATTTTGGTTGATTACAACACATTAGAGCAGGCAGCCTTAGCTGAGGTTGCTAAACATACCGCAGAGCTGGAAGCAGCAGCTTTGTACAACACTGAAAAGGTTATTGCGGCCTTCCGTAATAACATGGTTTCCGACTATTACTTGAAGCCTACTACAGGCTACGGCTACAGTGATGTGGGCCGTGACACTCTGGATTTGATTTATGCCGAGCTGTTCAAGACTGAGGCTGCATTGGTGCGTTCTCAGTTTGTCAGCGGTACACATGCGCTGGCAGTTGCTCTGCTGGGCAACCTGCGCGCAGGCGATGAGCTGATTGCCGTAACCGGTGCTCCTTATGACACTATGCAGACTATTATCGGCTCTCCGGTTAAAACTCCCGGCTCTTTGGTTGACTTGGGCGTAACCTATAAGGAAATCCCCATGACCGGCGATCATGTTGACCTGGAGGCTGTAAAAAATGCTGTTACCTCCAAGACTACGATGATTCATATTCAGCGCTCCTGCGGCTACAGCAGCGAACGTAAGACTATTGATGTTGCGGAAATCGGCCGTATCTGCAGTGCTGCAAAGGAAGCTAACCCGAATGTTATCTGCTTTGTTGATAACTGCTACGGCGAGTTTATCGAAAAGCAGGAGCCTACCGAGGTTGGCGCTGATTTGATGGCAGGCTCTCTGATTAAAAACCTCGGCGGCGGTCTGGCTCCTACCGGCGGTTATATTGTCGGCCGTGCCGATTTGGTAGAGAACGCTTCCTACCGTCTTACCGCTCCCGGTCTGGGCGGCGAGATGGGTGCAACCTTGGGTGACACTGCTCGCGAGTTCTATCAGGGACTTTTCCTGGCTCCGCATATCGTGGTGCAGGCTGTTAAGACTGCTGTTTTTGCGGCTGCTGTTTTCAAGGGCTTGGGCTATGCTGTTAAGCCTCTGCCGGAGGAACGCCGCAGCGATATTATTCAGGCTATTACCTTGGAGAGCAAGCAGCGTTTGTGCGATTTCTGTGTTGCTATTCAGGGCAATTCTCCTGTTGATGCGCATGTTGAGCCGGTTCCGAGTCCGCTGCCGGGTTATCAGGATGAGATTATTATGGCTGCGGGTACTTTTGTACAGGGCGCTTCTATTGAGCTGAGCGCTGATGGTCCGTGCCGTGAGCCGTTTAATGTTTTCTTCCAGGGCGGTTTGACTTTTGAGCATGGTCGTCTGGCGATTATGGCAGCGGCTAAGCGTGTTGGCCCTAAAGAGGCGTAATGAATTAAAGCAATGTTAGTGATTCGTAATTAACATTCCCGTCGCGATGCGCAATTTTCCTATGCCCAAAGGGCATAACGTCAATTTCAGGTGGAACAAAGACGAAACTTCGGTAAAATTTGACAGATAGTAACCTGTTGTTACGTACCCTCGTTTCTGTTGTTCCATACCTTTATTGACTAAAATTGCAAATGCGCTTTGGGATATGTTAATTACTCAATTTAGATTGCTCTTAACTTTGCAATAAGATTTTAATTACTCAATTTAGATTGCTCTTAACTTTGCAATAAGATTTTAATTACTTAATGTAGCTTGCGCTTAACTTTGCAATGAGAATTTAATTACTCAATGTAGCTTGCTCTTAGCTTTGCAATAAGATTTCGGTTACTCAATTTATGTTGCTCTTACTGATGCAATAAAATTTTAGTTACTCAATTTAGTCTGGCATCGAATTGACGTCAATTTTGATGGCGGAGTTGTTTAAGGATGATTTATATGAATAACATGGCAGTATGTAATTATATAGTGGGCGTGCTGGGCGCGGTTATCGGCGGTCTGATTATGCAGGCGGCTGCAGCCTTTCCGCTGGAGTTTACGGAGAACGGCCCCGGTCCGGGCTTCTGGCCTTTTACGCTGGGTGCGGTGCTGGGCGCTGTTTCGGTTTTGCTGCTGCTTTATACCTTTGTCAATAAAGCTGATTTACATGGCGTGAAGGTGCAGCTTTCCTCGACAGGCAACAAGCGCGTTTATTTAATGATGGGACTTGTTGTTTTGTTCTGCGTGCTCATCAGCATTCTCGGCTTTTATCCGGCAGCGGCACTTATGATTCCGGCTGTTATGCGTCTTATGGATTATCGCAATTATAAGGTAATCGGCCTGACAACGGTGCTGTGTCTGCTGTTTATTTATCTTGTTTTCGGCATGCTGCTGCATACGCAGATGCCGCAATCTATATTCATGGAGTAGGGGGTCATACTGATGGTTGATATAATGAGCGCATTAAATATGATTTTCGTCCCCATGAATCTGCTGGGACTTTTCTTCGGCGTGCTGGTTGGCATTGCCTTCGGCTGTATGCCGGGCCTGAGCGTTAACATGGGTCTGGCGCTGCTGTTTCCGCTGGCCTTTACCTTCCACGGTATCGGCGGCATTCTGATGCTGCTGGGCATTTACTGCGGTGCGATTTACGGCGGCAGTATTTCGGCAATCCTGTTGAAAACTCCGGGCACGCCTGCTTCCGTAGCGACTACTCTGGACGGCTATCCGATGGCGACGAAGCTGGGGCAGCCGGGACGTGCTCTCGGTCTTTCCACTTTGGCCAGCACCTTCGGCGGTATTTTCAGTACCATCTGCCTGATTTTGCTGGCACCGCAGCTTGCGAAGGTTGCACTGCAGTTTTCCAAGCCGGAATATTTTGCTTTGGCTATCTTCGGCCTCAGCATTATCACGAGCGTTTCCTCCGGCAGTGTTATCAAGGGCATTATGGGTGGTCTTATCGGCCTGTTCCTAGCAACAGTTGGCATTGACGGTATGAGCGGTGCAATCCGCTTCACCCTGGACACCAACTATTTTATGGGCGGTGTATCCTTTATCCCTGTGCTGATTGGCGTGTTCGCCTTTGCGCAGGTGTTGAGCAGTATTGAGGATTATTATCATAATGAACGTCAGGAGCAGCATATGATGCTGGACCGTCTGCTGCCTTCGTTTGAGGATATCAAGAAAGTGTTTACCACGCTTTTGCGTTCCTCCTTCATCGGTACCTTCATCGGCTGTGTGCCCGGTACCGGCGGCGATATCGCTTCCTTTGTTTCCTATGACCAGGCGAAACGCTGGTCTAAGCACAGCAAGAACTTCGGCAACGGCGAGCCCGAGGGCATTGTAGCCTCCGAGGCAGGCAACAACGCTGTATCCGGCGGTGCCTTCATCCCGGTGCTTACTCTGGGTATCCCCGGTGACGGCGCAACGGCAATTATGATGGGCGCGCTGATGGTTCAGGGTTTGCAGCCGGGTCCCTTGCTTTTTGTGGAGAAGGCGCCCGATGTTTATGCTATCTTCATCGGTCTGCTTTTAGCTAACGTGATTATGGGTATCATGGGCTTTTCGTTAATCAGACTTTTTATGAAGGTCGTTAACGTGCCTGTACACATTCTGCTGCCGATTATTGTGATGATGACCTTCGTGGGCACTTATTCCTACAATAATTCGCTGAACGATGTTTATCTGATGGTGGTAAGCGGTTTCTTGGGTTATTTTATGAACAAGCTGGGCTTTTCTATGTCGGCGATTATCATCGGCATTATCCTCGGCGGTATGGCAGAGCAGAACTTTGTCGGCTCGCTGATTATGAGTGACGGCAGCTTCAGTATTTTCTTCCAGCGTCCGCTGTGCCTGTTCTTCCTGGTGGCAGCTCTTTTATCACTGCTTTCGCCGCTTTTCGGCAAGCTGTTCAAAAGAAGCTAAATTTTACTTGACAAACTCCCTGTGTTTAGCTAAACTAAGCATATAAAGGGAGTAGCTTGCACGCATGGCGTGTTCACTCTGTCGTCAGTACGATTGCTTCGGCAATCCGGCTTTGTGACTAAGTAGCGAGACTTTGTTGTGATTTTATTGCAGCAATGTCTCGCTTTTTTGTTTTTAGAGGCAGCTGCAAATCAAGGAGGAAGAAAATGGAAATAGCTTTACAGTTTGTTTTATTGGCTTTAGGCTTTGTGATGCTCGGTAAGGGTGCGGATTGGTTCGTAGAGGGCGCGGCAGGCATTGCCATGCGCTTCGGCATTCCGCAGCTGGTAATCGGCCTTACTATCGTAGCGATGGGCACGAGCGCGCCGGAGGCAGCGGTAAGTATCGCGGCGGCGGTTAAGGGTAATGCTGATATTACCATCGGTAATATCGTCGGCAGTAATATTCTTAACATCCTTATTATTTTAGGCCTTGCGGCTTCTATTGTGCCGATTGCGGTAGCGCGTTCTACCGTACGCATTGAAATCCCCTTCATGATCGGTGTTACCGCACTGCTGTTTTATCAGGGACGCGACGGCAGCATCAGTCTGGCGGACGGCGGTGTGCTCATGGTAGCCTTTGCCGCATATATGATGTATCTGTACACGATGGCGATGAAAAGCAATGTCGACAGTGACCTGGAGGAGCCCGGTCTGCCGCTGGGACGCTGCCTTTTGGGCGCAGTGGGCGGCTTGGCGCTGATTATTGCGGGCAGTAATGTTACCGTAGGCGCAGCAACTTCTATTGCTACCTATGCTGGACTCAGCGAGCGTTTTATCGGCCTGACGATTGTGGCCTTGGGTACCTCGCTGCCGGAGCTGTTCACCTCTGTAGCGGCGGCACGCCGCGGTAATGCGGATATTGCCATCGGTAATATCGTCGGCAGCAACATCTTCAATATTCTTTTCGTAGTAGGCTTGTCGGCGCTGATTATCGACATTCCCTTTGCATCTGCCTTTAACTTTGATACTTACGTTGCGCTTGGTGCGGCAGTGCTTTTGTGGCTGTGCGTGCTGCGTACGCAAAGACTGCAGCGTTGGGCAGGTGCACTGATGCTGGTGTGCTATGCGGCATATCTGGGGTATATTTTGTAAGCACAGCATTATAATGTAAAAAATTTAACATTTACCCTCCGCAAGCAGTAAAAATCTCTTGCCTGCTTGCGGAATTTATGGTAAAATATTTTGGTGTAAAAATAACACACGCAGGAAAATTCATCTGTTGCTACGTTTTGCCGCGTAGAGAAGAATTATAACCCATTCCTGCGGAGGAAAAAACAGGAGGAAACAAAAAATGGCTATTATCTCTATGAAACAATTACTTGAAGCTGGTGTACACTTTGGTCACCAAACCCGTCGTTGGAACCCTAAAATGGCTCCGTACATCTTCACCGAGCGTAACGGTATCTACATCATCGACCTGCAAAAAACCGTAAAAAAGGTTGACGAAGCTTACAACTTCATCCGTGAGGTTGCTGCTGCCGGCGAAAACATTCTGTTCGTTGGTACCAAAAAACAAGCTCAAGAAGCTATGAAAGAAGAAGCTACCCGCTGCAACATGTTCTTCGTTAACGAGCGTTGGCTGGGCGGCATGCTGACCAACTTCAAAACCATCCAAACCCGTATTGCACGTCTGCGCAAACTGGAAGCTATGGAAGCTGACGGCACCTTCGATCTGCTGCCGAAGAAAGAAGTTATCGGCCTGAAACATGAAATGGAAAAACTGACCAAATACTTGGGCGGTATCAAAGACATGAAAAAACTGCCGGGCGCTATGTTCATCGTTGACCCCCGCAAAGAGCACATCGCTGTTCTGGAAGCTCACAAACTGAACATTCCTATCGTTGCAACCGTTGACACCAACTGCGATCCGGACGAAATCGATCATGTAATCCCTGCAAACGACGACGCTATCCGCGCTGTAAAACTGCTGACCGCTAAAATGGCTGACGCTGTTCTGGAAGGCCGTCAAGGTATGCAAACCGAAGAAGCTGCTGCTGAAGAAGCTCCGGCAACCGAAGAAGCTGAATAATCCTAACGTTAATATATTATATTTTGAGGAGGAATAACTGATGGCTCAAATTACTGCTGCATTAGTTAAAGAACTGCGCGAGCGTACTGGCGCAGGCATGATGGACTGCAAAAAAGCACTGACCGCTGTAGAAGGCGATATGGACAAAGCAATCGACTTCCTGCGTGAAAAAGGTCTGGCTGCTGCTGCTAAAAAAGCTGGCCGTATCGCTGCTGAAGGCGTTGTTGGCTCTTTCGTTAGCGCTGACGGCAAGATCGGTGCTATCGTAGAAGTTAACTGCGAAACCGACTTTGTTGCTAAAACTGACGGCTTCAAAGAACTCGTTGAAAAAATTGCTGCTCATATCGTAGCTACCAAACCGGCTGACGTAGAAGCTCTGCTGGCTTCCGAGCTGGACGGCCAAACCGTTGAAGCTCTGGTAACCGCTAACGTTGCTAAGATCGGCGAAAAGATTTCCGTTCGTCGTTTCGCTCTGTACGAAGCTCCGGAAGGTGTTGTTGCTGCTTACATCCATGGCGGCGGCAAAATCGGCGTTGTTGTTGAATTAAAAGGCGGCAATGCTGAACTGGGTAAAGACGTTGCAATGCATGTTGCTGCTGCTAACCCGAGCTACCTGGAACGCTCTCAAGTACCGGCTGCTGAGCTGGAGCACGAGAAAGAAGTTCTGTCCGAGCAAGCTAAAAACGAAGGCAAACCGGAAAAAATCATCGAGAAGATGGTTATGGGCCGTATCAACAAATACTACAAAGAAGTATGCCTGGTTGACCAAGAGTTCGTTAAAGATCCGGACCAAACCGTTGGCAAACTGGTAAAAGCTGCAGGCGCTGAAGTTCTGGCATTCTCCCGTTTCCAACTGGGCGAAGGCATCGAAAAGAAACAAGAGGACTTCGCTGCAGAGGTTATGTCTCAAATTAAATAATCCGTTTAGTTTGGACTGCAACTGAACATTTAAGGCTATCACAAGCAATTGTGGTAGCCTTTTTTGGTGCGCAAAACTTTTAAAAAGTGTAAAATAGTATGCATTTTTCCTGCTTGACTATACTCCTGCAAAAGAATATAATAACAACGTATTTTGTTTTAGCAGTTTAGTGAACTGCTGGGGAGGTTAATGTATAATGAATAAGTTTTTAAAATACGCTCTTGTAGGCGTACTGACAATGTTTGCTATCGTAGCTGCAGGCTGCGGCGGTTCTAAGGATGACGGCAAGGTAGATATGAATAAGCCCGTTATCGTAGGCGTAAACCCCGGTCCTCATGCTATTATTATGGATAACGTAAAGAAGATTGCCGAGAAAAAAGGCCTGAAGATTGAAGTTAAAGAGTTCAGCGATTTCGTAACTCCTAACTCCGCTCTGGCTTCCGGTGAAATCTGGGCTAACTGCTTCCAGCACGAGCCCTTCCTGAAGGCGACCATGAAGAAGGAGCCTTCCTTCAAGCTGGCTAAGGCCTTCAACACCGCTTTATTCCCGATTAACATCTATTCTAAAAAATTGAAACCCGGCGATACCATTCCTGACGGTGCAAAAATCGGTATTCCTAACGATCCGACCAACGGCGGCCGTGCCATCCTGCTGCTTGCTGCCAATAACCTGATTAAGGTTAAAGACCCGAAGGATGTTACTACCAGCGTTAAGGATATCACCGAAAATCCGCATCATTTCGAAATTGTTGAGCTGGAGGCTGCAGCAATTCCCCGCAGCCTGGATGACCTGACCTGCGCAGCTATCAACACTACCTATGCAATCAGCGCAGGTCTGGACCCCGCCAAGGATCCTATCCTGCGTGAAACCAAGGATTCTCTGTATGTAAACATTGTTGCCGTACAGGAAAAGGATCTGAACGATCCGCGTCTGAAGATTTTCCAGGAAGCATATCAATCTAAGGAAAATGCAGAATTCATCGAGAAGAAATTCCCCGGTTCTGTATACTTAGGCTGGGATAATAAATAATGAGCTCATGGTCAACGCGCAAACTCCTGCGGGAGCTTTGCCGTTGGCCTTTTCTCTATGCAAAGGTGGTTTTTATTATGGATATTCAAGCACATATTAATGAGGTATGGCCCAAGCTGCATGCTCTGGCGGAGCCTGCCTTCAAGGAAGTTAAGACAGCAGCTTATCTGGCAGATTTTTTGCGTAAGCTGGGTTACGATGTAACCGAGAACGTTGGCGGTACTACCGCACTTACCGCTGTGCTGGACAGCGGTAAACCGGGACCTACGGTAGCAGTGCGCACCGATATGGACTGCCTGCTGTTTAAAAACGAGGATGGCTCGCTGGAGCCCATTCACGCCTGCGGCCATGATGCGCATATGACTATCGCTTTGGGCGTAGCCAAGCTGCTAAAAGAGCAGGGGCTTGCCTGCGGTCGTGTGAAGATTCTTTGCCAGCCGGCGGAGGAAATCGGCAGAGGCGCACTGGCAATGCTGGAGGCAGGTGCGCTGGATGATGTGCAGTACGCTTTGGGCTACCATGTAATGCCTAAGGATATGGCACGCAGCGGTCAGATTATCGCGCAAATCAACTGGACGGCCTGCACCCTGATGGAGGGCGAAATCCGTGGGTTGGCAGCGCATGGCTCCCAGCCGCATCTAGGCGTGAACGCCATTGATGCCGGTGCCGCTATCGTCAATGCTATCAACGCACTGCACAGCAACCCGCTTTTGGGCGGCAGTATCAAAACTACCCGCTTTATGGGCGGTGCCGGCTCGCTCAATGCTATCTGCGATAAGGTAAGCATCGGCTTTGACCTGCGCAGTACGTCGAACGCCGAGATGCTGGAGCTGCGCCGCAAGGTAGAGGATATCGTTGTGAATACGGCGAAGGTGTATGGCGCGGAGGCGGATTGTCATATCGTCGGCACCTGCCCAGCGGCGGAGGCTGATCCGTCACTGTTGGCGCTGACACAGGAGGTAATTTCCGCAGAGCTGGGAGCGGGGGGACTGATTCCTGCTGCCAATATTACGGTAGGCGAGGACTTCAACTTCTTCAAGCAGGAGCGTCCGCAGCTGAAAACTGCCAGCCTGGGCATAGGCTGCGACCTGGAGCCGCGTCTGCATGACCGCGATATGCACTTTGAGCATGCTGCGCTGGCTAATGCTATCAACGTGCTGACAAATCTTACGCAGCGTATTTTATGCGTAAAGCCGTAAGCATATCCTGAAAAATTATAAAGCAAAAGGCTTCTGCAGGAAGGTGTTGCCAAGCTGCGGAAGCCTTAATTTTTCGCTGGTTATATTTTTATGCTTCGTCGATAGCTGCGGCGATTACTGCTACAGCTTTGTCTTTGAGGCCGGTTGCTTCGATACAGGGCTTAAAGGCTGCGTTTTTACAAACTGCCGTCATAGCCTTTTCGCTGCTGCCCTTGCCACTGCTGCCGTAGGTGCAGACAGGGATAACTGTTTTGCCGCTCAGGTCATTTTCCTCCAGGAAGGTGAGGATGATATTGGGGCAGGTGAACCACCAGATAGGGAACATCACCACAATGGTGTCATAGTCCTGCAGGTTCTGCGGCTTTGCCTTAATTGCCGGGCGGGCGTTCTGCAGGTTTTCTATCTTGGCCTGACCAACGCAGATAAGATAAGAGGAGGAATATTCTTTTACCGGCTCGATAGCAAAAAGATCGGCACCGGTTTGCTTGGCAGTGTCCTCGGCCAGTTTTTTGGTAATGCCTGTGCGTGTAAAATAGGCGATAAGAGTTTTCTTCATAATGGGAACCTCGCTTTCATATAGTAATATTATAACACAATTTTGGACAAAGGCTGAATTTTCTTTACAGTTTTACTCTCAGCTTGTATATTTAGCTGATTTCATGTATAATAGAGTTAGTTTTTTCAAATGGAGGGATGGCAATGAAAAAATACTTTCTGCCTATAGGCAAACGACAGGAAGAGGTACTGCTCCCCGAGGAGCGCGTTATATATGATATACACGGCAATGAATCTACCGTCTGCGAGGACGTTGTTGCCGCTACTACCGAAGCAATCCGTAACCCGATCGGTACCAAGCCGCTGCGCGAAATTGTGCATGCAGGCGAAACTGTGGCTATCGTTATCAGTGATATCACTCGTCTGTGCGGCACGTCCGAATTTCTGCCGGTTATTGTGGCCGAGCTGAACAGTGTGGGCGTTAAGGATGAGGACATCACCGTTATTGTTGCTACCGGTACCCACCGCGGTCATACACATGAAGAGGATATCACCGTTTGCGGCGAGGAGATGGTGCGCCGTCTGAAAATCGTTCAGCATGACTCCCGCAAGAGCGAGGACATGGTACTGCTTGGGCAAACCTCCTTCGGCAATGATGTTGCTACCAGCAAATATGTTGCCAATGCCGACAGAGTTATTCTGACCGGTGCCGTAACGCTGCATCCCTTTGCCGGCTTCGGCGGCGGACGCAAGGCTGTTATGCCGGGCGTAGCGGCATATGACAGCATTATGAAAAACCATTGCATGACTATGTCTCCGGTAGAAGGCGCAGGCTGCAACAAGGCCTGTGACGCAAGTCTGCTCGAGGGCAATCCCATTCATCAGGATATGTATGAATCCTGCAAGCTGCTGGATCCGGATTTTCTGGTGAACACTGTGTTTACTCCGGACGGAGAAATCAGCGAGGTTGTTGCAGGCCACTGGTACGAGGCTTGGCAGAAGGGCTGCAAGGATTTGCTGGCTATGGCAGGCGTACACATCAAGCAGCTGGCTGATGTAGTAATTGCTTCCGCAGGCGGTTATCCGAAGGACCTGAACCTGTATCAGGCAACCAAGTGCCACATGAACGCACAATTTGCGGTTAAGCACGGCGGCATCATGATTTTCACTTTGGACTGCCCGGATATTAAGGAGCCTGCTATTTTTACGGACTGCTTCAGCCGTAACGATATGGAGCAGTTTGAAAAGGATATCCGTGCCAATTTCACTATTCCGGCCTTTGTTGCCTTCAAGGCGCGCTGCATTGTCAACGATGTAACCGCATATCTGGTAACACGCCCGGAGAACTTCGATTTTGTCCGCAAGACAGGTCATATTCCCTGTGCATCCTTGCAGGAGGCCTGGGATCTGGCTCAGGAAAAACTTGCAGAGCAGGGCAAAAAGGATTACAATATTACCATTATGGGTCATGCGTCAGCTACGCTGCCTATTTTGGACAAATAAAATATTAAAGAATAATTTGGGGGGAACTTAATTATGAAAACAAGAAAAGTTGGTATTCTCGGTTTAGGTCACGTTGGTGCTCACGTTGCATACAGCCTGGCTATTCAGGGCATTGCTTCCGAGCTGGTGCTGGTAGATCCGAAAGAATCCAAGCTGGCTGCCGAGGTACAGGACCTGCGCGACGCAATTCTGTATTGCCCGCATGATGTAAAAATCAACGGCGGTACCTACGCTGACTTGGGCGACTGCGACGCTATCGTCAACTGCATCGGTGATATCAATCTGGTTGCCAGCGGTGACCGCTTAGATGAACTTACCTTTACCGCAGCACAGGTTAAAGGTTATATCCACAAGGTTATGGCCAGCGGCTTCAACGGCTTCATTGTTAACATCACCAATCCCTGCGATGTTATTACCAACATCCTTTATCGCGAAAGCGGTCTGCCGAAAGGCCATGTAATCGGCACCGGTACCGGTCTGGATACCTCCCGTCTGGTATCTGCTTTATCTCTGCAGACCGGCGTTTCTCCGCAATCCATCAGCGCTTACATGATTGGTGAGCACGGCGCTTCCCAAATGGCTGCATGGTCCTGCGTAAACTTCAACGGCATTCCTTTAAGCTCTCTGGAGCACGAGGATCCTAAATTTGCTTTTGACAAACCGGAGCTGCAAAAACGCGCTATCGGCGGCGGCTGGGTAACCTACAGCGGCAAGCACTGCACCGAATACGGCATCTGCTCTACCGCAGCACGTATGGTACGCTGCATTTTCAACGACGAGCAACGCATTATGCCTGCTTCCATGCTGCTTGACGGCGAATACGGCGAAAAGGATGTCTTTGTAGGCGTTCCCGTACTGTTGGGCAAAAACGGCGCAGAGCGTGTGCTGGAGCTGCCTCTGACTGCCGAGGAGCTGGCAAACTTCCATAAATGCTGCGACGATGTACGTAAGAACATCAAAACCGCAGAAGGCATTGCTGCTGCAGAATGTAAATAATTTTTAACGTATGTCTTGGAAAAGGCAGGCCGACAACGCTGCAAGGCGCTGCTTACGGCCTGCTTTTTTGCTGGTTATGCTACAAAGTTAACAAAAAAAGTGCCTTAGCAAAGATAATAGTTGAAAGTTTTGCCAATGAGTGGTAAAATATTTAGGTGATTCATAGCTGTCACTAGTTTTATGGAAAGAGGGTAATATCATGACGCGTATCAATAGAGTTTTGGAGCATATGGCCAAGCTGCAGGTAGACAGTGTCATTATTAAGGATGTTACCACAATCCGTTATCTGACCGGCTTTACAGGAGATTCCAGTCTGCTGTATCTGGACAGACAACAGGGCGTGCTGATTACGGATGGCCGTTATACAGAGCAGGCCAGAAACGAAATGAAGTTCTTCAAGGTGTTGGAGTATACTCCGGCAGGTGCGCACAGCATCTGGGCTGCCGCCGCTGATTTGGCAAAGAATGCCCAAGCGCAGGTAGTAGGCTTTGACGGAGCGTATTACAGCTATGATGATTATACTGTGTTGCACGAGCTTTTGGGCGAAACCTATATGCAGAGCATTGATTTCAGCGATATCCGCATGATTAAGGATAAAAAAGAGCTGGACATGCTGCTGAAGGCTGCCAGCATTGCTGACGAAGCCTTTATCCATTTGCTGGAGGATATCAAGCCCGGCTGTACCGAGCGCAGTCTGGCAGGCCGTCTGGAATACTATATGCGTGCCTTGGGAAGCGAAAAGGCTTCCTTCGATACGATTGTAGCCTCCGGCGTACGCAGTGCTTTGCCGCATGGCATGGCATCCGACAAGGTTATCGAGGTCGGTGATTTTATTACTTTTGACTTCGGCGCTGTCTATAAGGGATATCATTCCGATATGACGCGTACATTGGTAGTGGGCCTGGCAAATTCCTGGCAGCAGGAAATTTATACTATAGTTGAAGAAGCACAGCGCAAGGGCCTGAAGGCTGCCGAAGCAGGCATGACCGGCAGAGAGCTCGACGCTATTGTGCGTGACAGTATTATCGCCTGCGGCTACGGCGATTATTATGTGCATGGTACAGGTCACGGCGTAGGCCTGGAAATCCACGAAATGCCGATGATTAACAAGCGTGGCGCTACAGTGCTGCAGACAGGCATGATCTTCACTATTGAACCTGGTATATACATTCCCGGTAAAGGCGGGGTACGTATAGAAGATACTGTTGTTTTGACAGAGGATGGGGCAAGAGCCTTAAACGGTGTCAAAAAGCAGCTTATTGAAATTGTCTAATATTTAAATTTATAGGAGGGCTTCCAATGATTTCCACAAACGAATTTAAAACCAACGTAACTGTTACTATCGATGGCGACGCTTGGCAGGTTGTTGAATTCCAACATGTAAAACCTGGTAAGGGTGCTGCTTTCGTACGTGCAAAAATGCGTAACCTGTGTACCGGTGCTGTTGTTGAGCGTACCTTCAACGCAGGCGAGCGTCTGCCGAAGGCTCACATCGACCGTCGCGAAATGCAATATCTGTATGAATCCGACGGTATGTATGTATTCATGGACAATGAAACCTACGAACAAACCGAGCTGAGCAAAGAAACTCTGGGCAGCGCACTGAACTTCCTGAAAGAGAACATGGATGTTAAAATCATGATTTACGACAACCGTGTACTGGGCGTTGACCTGCCGAACACTGTAGAACTGACCGTAGTTGAAACCGAACCCGGCATCAAAGGCGATACCGCTACCGGCGGTAGCAAGAACGCTACCATGGATACCGGCTATGTTGTTAAGGTTCCTCTGTTCATCAACGAGGGCGACGTTCTGGCTATCGATACCAGAACTGGCGACTACATTTCCCGCGCTTAATTTTAATTAAGAATTACGCAGCAGCTGCTGCAGGCTTGTTCTGTTACTTACGGTGACGGAACCTGCCTGCGGCAGCTTTTTTGTATATTTGCATGCGTGCATTGTGCACTGAATTTGTTCAAAATTTACAAAAATAACAAGTGTACTTTTCAAGAGAACAGTGGTATAATATTAAAAGAACTTTGTATGAAGAAAGGGGACACTAGTATGTCTGAAAAATCCACATTCTATTTGGTTCGCGAAGAAATTCTTCCGGAAGCAATTAAAAAAACTATAAAGGTTAAAGAAATCCTCAAACGCGGCGAAATCAAAACTATCAACGAAGCAGTTGAAAAAATGGGCCTGAGCCGCAGTGCTTATTACAAATATAAGGATTTCGTTTTCCCGTTCTATGAAGCAAGCAAGGAAAAAATTATTACCTTGTCCTTACTGCTGGAGCACAAATCCGGCGTGCTGTCCAAGGTTCTGAATACTGTTGCCGATGATTCCGGCAGCATCATGACCATCAACCAGGGCATTCCTCTGCAGGGCGTTGCCAACACCACTATTTCTATCGAAACCAAGCATCTGACGATAGATCTGGAGGCATTGCTGGACAAGCTGCGCATGATTGATGGCGTAAAACGTCTGGAAGTTTTAGGTCAGGTATAACCGATTACTGATTGAGGTATTGGAGGGGTACTAAATGAAGGATTTTGTAAATGTTGGTCTGTTGGGCGCCGGCACTGTCGGTGGCGGCGTGCTGAAGGTTTTAGAGAAAAATGCAGAAAAAATAGCCAAAGAGGTAGGCAAGCCGGTAAGAATCACCAAGGTGCTTGACCGCCATGTAGACCGCCTGAAACAGGAATACGGCGATAAATATATTTTTACCGACAACGCCGATGAGGTGCTTGAGGATAAGGATATTGATATTATCGTTGAGCTGCTGGGCCGCGAGCATCCTGCCAAGGAATTTATCGCCAGAGCCTTTGCCAACGGTAAGCATGTTGTTACTGCCAACAAGGACGTTCTGGCTAAATTCGGCTCTGAGCTGTTCCCGCTTGCGCATGAGCATAACTGCGACTTTATGTTTGAAGCCAGCGTCTGCGGCGGTATTCCTATCATCGGACCTTTGAAAACCAGTATGGCAGCCAATCAGATTACCTCTATCATGGGTATCGTGAACGGCACCACTAACTATATGCTGTCCAAGATGGCTAACGAACACCTTGATTACGACGAGGTACTGAAGGAAGCGCAGGCAAAGGGATATGCAGAGTCCGATCCTACTGCCGATGTAGGTGGTCTGGATGCTGCGCGTAAAATTACTATTCTGGCATCTATCGCCTTCAATACACGCTTTAATCTGGACGATGTACAGGTTGAAGGCATTGAAAGCATCGAAGCCTGCGATATCAAATATGCAACCGATCTCGGTTACGCAGTAAAGCTTCTGGCAATCGCCAAGAACGATCCCGAAAACGGTGTCAGCCTGCGTGTTAACCCGACGATGATTCCGCTTTCTCATCCGCTGGCAGGCGTAAACGGCGTCTACAACGCAGTTTTTGTCAACGGTGATGCTATCGGTGAGGCAATGTTCCTGGGCCTCGGTGCAGGCCGTCTGCCTACTGCAAGCTCTGTCTGCGGCGATATTATTGATATTGCCCGCAATATGCAGCACAAGTCCACCGGACGCATCAGCTGCACCTGCTTTGAGGAAAAACGCCTCTGCCCGCCTGATAAAATGTCCGCACCGGCCTACATCCGTCTGCAGGTAGCAGATAAACCGGGTGCCTTGGCAGCCATCGCTGCAGCCTTCGGCGCACAGAACGTGAGCCTGCGCAATGTTGTGCAGACTAACGATGTTCTGAGCAATAAGGCGGAGATTGTTGTAATTACCCACAGTGTTTCGGAGGCTAATCTGCAGATGGCGCTGCAAATTTTGCGCGTACTGCCGGTAGTAGAAGCAATCAGCTGTGTGATTCGTGTAGAAGACAGCCATTTGGCATAAAGAGGCGGCAGCATGAAAAAAGTATTTATTCAGGTTCCCGCAACCTCAGCCAACTGCGGTCCCGGCTTTGACACCCTCGGCCTGGCCTGCAATCTGTATAACGAAGTAAGCTATGAAATAACCGATAAGAAGGGCTTCCAGCTGGAGGTAGAGGGCGAGGGCGCAGAATATCTGAAGCCGTTTGGCCGTAATTTGGCCTTCGCCAGCTTTCTGCGCGTGTGGAACGCTGTAACCGACGGCCAGCGCATCGGCCTGAAGGTGAAGATGCTCAACCGCATTCCTATGTCCCGCGGTCTGGGCAGCAGCTCCAGTGCGATTGTTGCCGGTCTGTTCGCAGCCAACGCTTTGTGTGATGACCATTATACAAGGGACGAGCTTCTCGGTATTGCTACGGAAATCGAGGGCCATCCGGATAATGTAGCACCGGCACTGTACGGTGGCTTCACCATCAGCTATATGGAGCAGGAGAAGGCGCATTCCCTGCGTCTGCTGCCTGCCAAGCCGTTGAAGTTTATCGCCGTCGTTCCCGACAGCAAGCTGCCTACGTCGCTTGCGCGTCAGGCTATTCCCAAGACTGTGCCGCACAAGGACGCAGTATATAACACCTCCAGAGCTTCGCTTCTGGTCGGTGCGCTGCTGAGCGGTAATTATGAGTATCTGGGCATGGCGCTGGAGGACAAGCTGCATCAGCCGTACCGTGCGCATCTTATTCCAGGCTTGCCTGATGTTTTTGCGGCAGCTAAGGAAGCAGGCGCCTATAACGCTATTATCAGCGGTGCAGGCTCTACGGTGATGGCCTATGCTTCGCCGGAGGCAGACTGTAAGCGCATTGCCAAGGCTATGGTAGACGTGTTTGCGGCCAATAATGAGCATGCCTGCTACCATATTCTGGACTTGGATACAGACGGTGTAAAAAAAGTTTAAAATAATTTATAAAATAGTGTTGACAAAATCCAAATAAACCTGTATAATACTCCTTGTGATTCGGGGCGTGGCTCAGCTTGGTAGAGCGCTTCCTTGGGGTGGAAGAGGTCGTGGGTTCGAATCCCGCCGCTCCGACCAATGTCGGACTTATAGCCTTTACGTTTATCGTAAAGGCTTTTTTCATGTTTAAAAGAAAGTTGGGGCATGCGGGAAAATATTATAATGCTCTCGATAAGAGCTCGGGAAAAACTAATCTTATAAACTTAGAACCGATTTTGGTTCTTTTTATTTGCGTAAATTTACATAAAAGTGTGATTCAGAACACAAAAAATCCCATAAAAATGTGAGTAGTAAGCATTTTATACAATTCGCTCTGCAATACGTCCCAAACAACCCCCATTTTAAAGAAAAATTATTAGGGAAAAACAATCTGATATGTTATAATATAGAACGTGTAAATATATTTTGCGCAGCTGTCGGGCAGCAGAGATGAAATCAAACTGCCGCTGACGGCATAATAAAGCAATTTGAACAGTAATTGACAGCAAAAGCTGCAAAACATCAAGCTTAAGAAATCGTTTCAGAGCATAAGTTGCTGACGGTTACGGCGGCGAATGATTACTGTTATAGCAGAGCGCCTTGCATTCGACGTAAGGGCTTTTTCATATTATATTGGGAGGTTTTGACCGATGATTCGTACATTGGAATTCGTCTGCAGTGAATGCGGCGAACATTTTGTGCCCGGAGAAAAATTATATTATCGTGATAATTACATGAACAATAGCATTCGCGATACCAAATTTATCTGCCCGGACTGTATTGCCCGCTGGCAGCAGAAATGGCAGATTAAAACAGCCAGCTTTCATGAGGTTGACTACGTGCTGACAGTTGACCTGGAGCTGGAGGACGGCACAGTCTATAACAACATGGACTGCACGCCGATAGATGAAACCGAAACCGTTGTCCTGGGCGAGGACGTGCCGGTGGAGGCACAGCAGGAGCTGTATAAAATCTATGCAGCCTGGGATAAGGAGCGCAAAGCGCATATCCTGAAGGACTGCACCTTCAAGGATGAATTCATGCGTACCTCCTTCACCTGCGAAACCTACAGCGGTGAACGTTATGAGAACGTTGCATTCCGCGTAACCATGCGCGGTGAGCTGCAGACGGAAATCCCTGTTCCCGATTACATCAAAATCCAGATACTGGATGCCTACAAGCTGTACGAGGAGCAGAACGCCGATTATCCGGCAGTAGACGAGCTGGTTTCCGATGAGGATGAAATTGCCAGGATTACCAAAAATTTAAAGAAATAGGAGAGCATATACATAATGACAGAATTGATGGATAAAATTAAGAAACGCCGTACTTTCGCTATTATTTCTCACCCTGACGCAGGTAAAACAACCCTTACCGAAAAGCTGCTGCTTTACGGCGGAGCTATTCACCTGGCAGGCTCTGTAAAGGCTAGAAAGAGCAATAAGCACGCTGTATCCGACTGGATGGAGATTGAAAAGCAGCGTGGTATTTCCGTTACCTCCTCCGTGCTGCAATTTGACTACGACGGCTTCCGCGTAAACATTCTGGATACCCCCGGTCACCAGGACTTCTCCGAGGATACCTACCGTACATTGATGGCTGCCGACAGCGCTGTCATGCTGATTGACGCTGCCAAGGGCGTAGAGCCGCAGACCAAGAAGCTGTTCTGGGTTTGCCACCGCCGCCGTCTGCCTATCTTTACCTTTATTAACAAGCTGGACCGCTACGGCCGTAACCCCTTCGACCTGATGGACGAGCTGGAAAAGGTGCTGAATATCCGCGCATATCCGATTAACTGGCCTATCGGTATCGACGGCCATTACAAGGGCGTGTATAACCGTCTGGAAAACACTATCGAACTGTTCGAGGATGACACCAGCCATGGTGCCAAAAAGCTGAAATCCACTACCGGTTCTTTAGATGATCCCAAAATCAGAGAGCTGCTGGGTGACGAGCTGTACGAAAACCTGTGCAACGATATCGAGCTGCTGGACATGGCAGGCGATGAGTTTGACATGGAAAAGGTTAACACCGGCGAGCTGACTCCGATGTTCTTCGGCAGTGCTATGACCAACTTCGGCGTACAGAGCTTCCTGGAAAAATTCCTGGAAATGTCTCCTATGCCACAGCCAAGAATGCTGCAGGATGGTACAATATTGTCACCGGAGAACGAAAAATTCTCTGCTTTTGTTTTTAAAATCCAGGCTAATATGAATCCTGCTCACCGTGACAGAATTTCCTTCATGCGTATTTGTTCCGGCGTCTTTGACAAGGGAATGAGCGTTTACCACAAGCAATCCGGTAAGATGGTTAAGCTGGCACAGCCGCAGCAGTTCCTGGCTCAGGAGCGCACAATAGTGGAAAAAGCATATCCAGGTGACATTATCGGCGTTTTTGATCCGGGTATCTTCGGTATCGGTGATTCCCTGAGCGACAGCAGCCTTAAGCTGCAATTTGAAGACTTCCCCGTATTCCCGCCGGAAATTTTTGCCCGCGTACAGCCTAAGGACTCCCTCAAACGCAAGCAGTTTGAAAAGGGTATCATCCAGCTGTCGCAGGAGGGTGCTATCCAGGTATTCCGTCAGGAGGGCGTAGGTCTTGAAAGCTACATCGTCGGCGTAGTCGGCGTACTGCAGCTGGAGGTTCTGGAATACCGTCTGCTCAACGAGTACAGCGCTAAGCTGCTGATGAACCAGCTGCCGTATTCCGTTGCCCGTTGGGTATACGCAGAGGATAAGAAGCTGATTGAGAACATTAAAGGTCTGGATAATGGCATGCTTGTTTATGATAAAAAGGACAGACCGGTTATTCTTGTAAATAACGAGTGGTCCCTGAATTGGATTCTGGAACGAAATCCTGGTATTCAGTTCCTGACGGTACCTGCTGATGTGGAGAAAATCTAAAGATAATTACAATTACAAATCAGGAAAAACGCTTTCACTTTTACAGAAAATAGTAGTGCTCATTACGCTCGTAGTGTGTATCGCACTGCTGCCGACATCTTTGTTTACGACGCAGAAGGTGGCGCGGGTAATTTATGACCGCGTCAGTATCAACGCTGTAAGTATCAACAACATTCTCTGCAACTCTCCGGAAATAAGGGAGAGCTTGGAGAAGCAGAACAAGAAGCCGGAGGATTCCGTAGACAGCTTTATGGCTGCCTTCGTTAACGATGTTGACCATTCGGATGAAGCGGGCGTAGCGATTTACGACAAAAACCGCCATCTGCGCGTGTTGTATAACCCTGGCAAGCTGCCTGATTTCGAGCATAGCGCGCGTAATCTGGTAGACAAATATGAGGGACGCAACAATATTTCCTATAAGGAAAACTATGCGATTCCCAATAAGGCCATCGGCTTTGTCAAAGATGACAATAAAAAAACCATCGGTTATGTTGTTACCGGTTATTCCGACGAAATCGTCAATAACTCAACAATCGACGCAGTTTTATTCTTGCTGTCTATGACGCTGCTTGGCTTGATTGTCGGCATCTGGGGCGCAATTTATCTGGCGAAAAGGATTAAAAGTGTTCTTTTCGGCTATGAGCCGGAAGAAATCGCCAGAATGCTGCAGGAGCGCGACGTTATTCTTAACTCTGTACGTGAAGGTATTATCAATATCAACAGCAACGGTTGCATTACGCTTGTTAACACCGAGGCCCAATTGCTTTTGAAGAATGCCGGTATTGAAGGAGTTAATGAACTATTTGGAAAATCTGCAAAAGATGTCTTGAAACGTGTGCCGTGGGATGATATTATAAAAGAAGGTAAAACTTTAGTTGATGCCAGTGTCAAGATGGGCAATACTGTCTTTATTATTACTGCAGTACCGCTGCTGGATGGCAAGAACATTATCGGTGCCGTGATTACCTTCCGCAAAAAATCTGTAGTAGAAGAGATGGCTAACCAGCTGACAGGCTTCAAAAATTATGCTACTGCTTTAAGAGCGCAGACACATGAGTTTATGAACAAAATGCATGTGATTATGGGCCTAATAGATATGAAGGCCTATGACGAGCTGAAGAATTTTACGCAGGAAATTGCCTATAACAGACAATCTGAGGTTTCTTATGTAGTAACCCGCCTGAAGGATATAACATTATCAGGCTTTATCCTCGGTAAAATAAGCCGCAGCCGTGAACTTGATATCGACTTCTCTCTGACAGAGGAAAGTGAGCTGCACAGCGAGCTTGATGTGCCTTCGGTACATGATATTGTACTGATTGCCGGCAATATTATTGAAAACGCCTTTGATGCGTTGAAGAATTTTGACGGTGAACGCATCGTTAATCTCTCGATTCTGGATTTTGATCGCGAAATTGTTATTGTCGTGGAGGATTCAGGACCCGGTATGAGTGACGAGGTACGCGAGCATATCTTCCAGCGTGGCTTCAGCAGCAAGTGCGAAAGCGGTCATGGCTTTGGCTTATATCTGGTTAAGCAAAGCATCAATAACCTTAATGGCACCATTACTGTGGAGTCTGCTCCGGGTGAGGGCACTACCTTTACCGTAAGGCTTCCGACCAGGAAAGAGGGGGATTAAGATGATTAACGTGTTAGTTGTAGAAGATGACCCGATGGTTGCCCAATTACATGAGCACTATCTTAGCCAGATCAAGGGGTTTCAGCTGTGCGATATTGCCGGTAACGGAGATACTGCACTGAAGCTGCTGCGTCAGAACAAATACGATTTAATCATTCTTGATGTCTTTATGCCTACTATGGATGGTTTACAGCTTTTGGCTAAAATACGCGAGAATGGTTATGATGTAGATGTCATCATCGTTTCGGCAGCAAACGATAAGGATAAAATTAAGCTGGCGCTGCGTTTGGGCGCTGTCGATTATATTATCAAGCCCTTTGAGTTTGAACGCTTTAACCTTGCGTTGAACAATTATCTGAAGCGTTATCAGATTGTTGAGGAGCAGGGAATCATTAAGCAGGCTGACCTTGACACTACTATTATGCGTCAGGAAAATCAGGTTGCGGTAACTCTGCCCAAGGGACTCGATAAAAACACTTTGGGCACTGTTTGGGAATGCATCTGCGGTATCGACGGCATGTTTACTACCGAAGAGGTGGCAGGCATGGTGGGAATCTCCCGCGTTTCTATCCGTAAATATCTGGAGTTTTTGAAATCCCTGCATCTGCTGAAGCTGGATCTGCACCGCGGCAGCGTTGGCAGACCGGTCTACAAGTATCTGTGCCTTGATAAGCAGAGCGATGTGCTGAAGGCATATATACAGTAAAGCGATTCGGGTGAACCCTCGGCAGTATTTGTCTGAGGGTTCGCTTTTTCTTATACAAATTTGAAATAATCGTTAAAGTAGTGTACAATAGTAATATTATTATGCAGAAAAGAGGGGGCAAAACATATGCAAGACCCGATTAAAATATTAGGCGTGCCTGTACACGCAATGACGATGCAGGAGGCAGTGAAAACGCTTGAAGAAAGAATGCTCGCCAAGGAGCAGACCTTCGTTGTTACCGCGAATGCCGAAATCATCATGATGTGCCAGGAAAACGCAGAGTACAAAAAAATTATCTGCGAGGATGCGGAGCTGGTGCTGCCTGACGGCGCCGGTGCCGTGTGGGCAGGCAGACACCTCGGCTACAAGGTGCCGGAGCGTGTAGCAGGCTTTGACCTCTATAACGAGCTGTTGGATTTATCGGCGCACAAGGGCTACAAGGCGTACTTCTTCGGCGGTAGCCCTGGCGTTGCCGAAGCTGCGAAAGCAAAGGCTGAGGAGCTTTATCCGGGAGTGCAGGTAGTAGGCTGCCACAACGGTTATTTCAAAGATGAGGATGTGCCGCAGATTATTGCGGACATCAACGCCAGCGGTGCAGATATGCTTTTCGTTGCCTTGGGCGCACCGAAGCAGGAAAAATGGCTGGTAGCACATCGCGCGGAGCTTAATGCAAAAATTCTGATGGGCATCGGCGGCAGCTTTGACGTGCTCGCCGGCAAAATGGAGCGCGCACCTAAATGGATGCAGGATGCTTCTCTGGAATGGGCCTTCCGTCTGTACAAGCAGCCAAGCCGTTTTATGCGTATGATGGCACTGCCTAAGTTTGTAATCAAGGTAATGGCGTCTAAGTTTTAGGCTATACTGCAAGAACATCGTGCTTGCCGAAAGTGCTAAGAATTTTACACTTATATAGACAAAAGCAGGTTGGTGTATTATAATAAAGTGATGGAAGTAGCATTCCATCACTTTTTATATCCGCAAAAAACAGACTGCACAGTCAGTTTGGAAATGTTTGCTGATTTAAGCTGAAATCAAAAGAAATATTCGCAGGAAAGCGAGGCTTTATATGTTTATTGTAAAAGATGGTTATATTTATGTTGGTGTTTCTCTGTTGGTGGCTGCAATAGTATATTATTTCTTCGGCGCTGTGTGGGCCGTAATCCCCGTAGTGTTGGCGTTATACTTTGCATACTTCTTCCGTGATTTCCACCGCGTTACGCCTTATGATCCCAACATCCTGTATTCGCCTGCAGACGGTACGGTAATGGGCGTAGATGAAATTTTTGATGATGAATATCTCAACGAGCCTGCGATTAAGGTAACTATTTTCCTTTCCGTATTCAACGTGCACACCAACCGTGCGCCGCTCGACGGCGAAATCAAATATCAGCGCTATACCTGCGGTCAGTTCGTACCTGCGTATGAGAAAAACGCTTCTTTCGAAAACGAGCGTCATGCTATCGGTATGGATAACGGCCGTATGCGCTTTTTGGTAATCCAGATTGCCGGTCTGCTGGCACGCCGCATCGTTTCCTGGGTAACTGTAGGAACCAACCTCAAACAGGGTGAAACCTACGGTATGATCAAATTCGGCTCCAGCACTGAGCTGGTTGTACCCAGAAATGTTGAAATCACCGTTAAGAAGGGTGATAAGGTTGTTGGCGGTATTACCGTAGTGGGGAGGGTTAAAGAACAATGAACTGGCGTCGTCTGATTCCGAACAGCATCAGCTCTGCGAGCCTTATTTTCGGTGTGCTGTCTATCTTTAAAACTATCGAGGGTGATTTTTTCCTTGCCCCCGTTTTCATCGTAATCGCTGTAATTTTTGACTCTATGGATGGCCGTGCTGCCCGCGCTCTCGGCGTTGGCGGCGGTGACTTCGGCAAGGAGATGGATTCTCTCTGCGATATGTGCTCCTTCGGCGTTGCGCCTGCCATCATGATTTATATGTACGGTCTGCAGGATTTGGGCCTTGCAGGTCAGGTAATCGCCGCACTCTTCGCTGTTGGCGGTTGCCTGCGTCTGGCACGCTTTAACTGCAACACCGGTGTTGTACACGGTTATTTCCAGGGCATGCCCATTCCGGCTGGTGCCTGCTTCTTGGCAACCTATGTTGTTTCCGGCTATCAGTTCGCTCCGTCTGTGCTGGCAGCAGTTACTCTGGTAATTGCCTGCATCATGTACAGTGAAGTTAAATTCCCGGATTTCAAGGGCAAGGGTAATCCTATGTACCGTCTGCCTGTAATTATTGCCGTAATCGTCGGTGCCGTAATGCTGTACGAGCGTCCCGGTGCGTGGCCGTTTGTAGCAATGTTCACCTATACGCTGGCAGGCATTGTAAACCATGTTTACCGTGCTCTTACAGGTAAGAACAAATAATTTGCCGTTAGGGGAGTAAAGGAGATTTTTGATGTATACAGCTTTTGATATAATCATGATACCTTTGCAGCTATTGATTATATTTTTTACGCTCTACTACTTTTTTGTTTCTTGGTTCGGCCTGTTCGGCAAGAAGAAGGAAGTTAAGATATATAATGAAAGCAAAACCTTTGCCTTGATTGCCTGTGCGCATAATGAGGAAAGAGTTATTGCTCAATTGGTAGATAACCTGCGCCGTCTGAATTATAATGACGCTTTATATGATATCTATGTTGTTGCGGACAACTGCTCGGATAAAACTACCGAGGTTGCACGTAAGGCCGGTGCACTGGTGCATGAGCGCTTCAGCGAAACCGGTAAGGGCAAGGGCTTTGCCCTCGCGTGGATGTTCGACAGACTGTTCAAGCTGGATAAAAAATATGATGCTGTTTGTGTTTTCGATGCCGATAACCTGGTGCATCCCAACTTCCTGCAGGAGATGAACAGCCGTCTGTGCAACGGCGAACGCATTATCCAAGGCTATATGGATGCCAAAAACCCGACTGATACCTGGGTAAGCGGCGTATTTGCAATTTCCTTCTGGATTGTTAACCATGTGTGGAGCCTGGCAAAGTACAACATGGGCCTGTCCTGCTGTCTTGGCGGCACCGGCATGTGCTTTGACACCGAGGTACTGAAGCGTTACGGCTGGCGTGCAACCTGCCTGACCGAGGATATGGAGTTCACTATTCAGGCGATGATGGAAGGCATTCCTACAACCTGGGCGCATGATGCAATCATTTATGATGAAAAACCGCTGACCTTCAAACAGACCTGGAACCAGCGTAAGCGTTGGTCACAGGGCCACTTTGACGTAGCGGACCGCTATCTCATCCCGATGATCAAAAAAGCAATCAAGACACGCAATATTGTCATGCTGGACTGCTCTGTGAACCTCATTCAGCCGTACTTCCTGATGATTTCCACGTTCTTCGTGCTTTGCAGCTATATTTATAACTTCTATCCGTTCTACACCAATATCCTGTATACCATTATTCCGGTAGAAGTTTGGACCTTGGTTGGTATCGGCCAGTATATTTTCCCGGTAGCGGTACTGTGGAAAATCCGCGCTTCCTTCAAGTCCTGGATGTATCTGCTGCTGTATCCGCTGTTTATTTACAGCTGGATTCCTATTACAGCCCTTGGCTGGTGGCACCGCCACGACCATGAGTGGAGCCACACGTTGCACACCCGCGGCATCAGCTTCGACGATGTAATTATTCCCGAGGACGCAGTAAATGACGGTCCTAAGGAAGTAGTCTTTGCGAAAAAGGACGAAAAATAAGATTTATAGGCACTTCCGCGCAAGCGGGAGTGCTTTTTTAGTGCGCAAAGGCAGGTAAACATGATATAATAAATTTATTGTGCTTATGCAAATGTTATGAAGATGAGCAAAAAGAGCGGAGAGGATATGAAGATGCAGATTAAGGGAATACTTTTTGATTTTGACGGCACTATTGCCAATACCATAGATTTGATTATTGCCACCTTTGAGCACACCTGCCAGAAGGTGCTGGGCTTTACGCCGGAGCGCGAAAAGATTGTTGCTACCTTCGGCCTGCCGTTGCCGGAGGCAATGATTGCGCTTTCCGGTAAGCCGGAGCTGGTGGAAACTATGCGCGACACTTACAGAGAATATAATAACGCGCATCACGATGATATGATCCGTCCTATCCCCGGCGTGCAGGAAACGCTGGAGCAGCTGAAGGCACAGGGCATTAAGCTGGCGGTGGTCACCTCCAAAAAGCCGCCGATGCTGCGCCGTGGGCTTGACTGCCTGCAGCTGACGCAGTATTTTGATGCGACCGTGGCCTTGGGCGATACAAAGGAGAGCAAGCCGCATCCCGAGCCGATGCTGGCGGCGTGTGCCAAGCTGGGCCTGCAGCCGGAGGAGTGCCTGTGCGTCGGCGACAGTCCTTTCGATTTGCAGAGCGGACGCAGTGCGGGGACGAAAACCGTTGCCGTGCGCTATACTGCCTTTGGTTGGGAGAAGCTGCTGGAGGAGGGCAGGCCTGATTTTGTGATTGTAAGGCCGCAGGAGCTGCTGGAGCTTGTGGGGAAGATTCGTTAATGTCCTAATAAAAATACTAATGAAGGTTCTGATGTCCTATTAAATGAGTCAACAGTGCTGGATACTGAGCAAGCAGTGCTGGATACTGAGCAAGCAGTGCCGGATACTGAGCAAGCAGTGCCGGATACTAAGCAAGCAGTGCCAGATACTGAGCAAGTAGTGCCAGATACTCAGAAAATAGTGCCAGATACTCAGAAAATAGTGCCGGATACTCCACACCCACTTCGCACTCTCACACCTGCTGAGAGTGCTTTTTCTTTGCTCTTTAAATTATGCCTTATTTATGGTATTATATAATAGAAAAAGTGTGGAGAATCTGCATAGATATTATGCGTAATAACATACTTCAGCAAACAGTTTTCATTATCACATTTAACTATAAAGGAGGCAAAGCTTATGCGTAAAATTGCTATCATTGGCGGAACCGGTATTGATAATCCCGATACTCTGAAGGGATTCGAAAAGAAAATTATAGAAACACCGTTTGGTAAAGCATTGTGCAACATTGGCACAATGAGCGGTAATCAGGTGGTTTTCGTGAGCCGTCACGGTGTAGACCACTCCGTACCGCCCCACAAGGTAAACTACCGCGCCAACATCTGGGCGATGAAGAGCCTGGGAACGGAGGAGATTTTTGCTACTACCGCAGTTGGCTCCCTCAACCCGGAGATGAAGGCAGGTCACTTCGTAGTTTGCGACAACGTGCTGGACTTCACCAAGAGCCGCATCAACACCTTCTATGATTCCCCTGAGCGTGGTGTAGCGCACTGCGATTTCACCTATCCGTATTGCCCGACTCTGCGCGAGAAGGTTATCAAATGCCTGGAGAAAACGGATATTACCTTCCATAAGCATGGTGTTTATGTTTGCACCGAAGGCCCGCGCTTTGAAAGTGCTGCCGAAATCAAGATGTTCGCTATGCTGGGTGGTGACCTGGTTGGCATGACCAATATGCCTGAGTCTATTCTGGCGCGTGAGGCAGAGATGTGCTACACTAACTGCTCCATTGTTACCAATATGGCTGCCGGTATTTCCCCGACACCGCTTTCCCATAAAGAGGTTTGCGACGCTATGGCACTCAGCATTAAGAATATGGAAAAGCTGATTCTGTCCTTCATCGCTTATGAAGAGCCGACTGAGGCGAAATGCAACTGCCATCATGCAATGCAGGAGTTCGGCGGCTTTAAGCTGTAAGAGGTTGTTATGGTAGAAACTATGCGTTGGGAGCAGGGGAGTCTGGTGCTTTTGGACCAGACGCTGCTGCCGCAAAAGATAGAATGGATTACCTGCGTGGATTACAAGCGCGTGAAAGTGGCGATTGAACGCTTGGAGGTGCGCGGTGCTCCGGCAATCGGCGCTGCCGCTGCCTTCGCTATGGTGCTGGGGGCGCGCGAGGTTGCAGACAAACCGGACTTTTTGGGTGCGCTGGACGTTGTACGCGCGGATCTGATTACTGCGCGTCCGACGGCGGTAAACCTGGCGTGGGCGGCGAATCTGCAGTACGCGCTGGCTGTGCGCCTGAACGGCGAGGACAAGTCACCTGCGGCGATTATCAAGGCGCTGGAGGAGAAGGCCGAGCAGATTTATGCGGACGATATCACCATGAATAAGCGTATGGGCGAATATGGCGCTGCTGTGCTTCCTGACGCTGCTGTAGTGCTGACGCACTGCAACGCAGGCGCACTGGCAACCTGCGGTTGGGGCACGGCGCTGGGCGTTATCCGCAGTGCCTACGCGCAGGGCAAGCTGAAGATGGTTTATGCCGACGAAACGCGTCCGCTGCTGCAGGGTGCGCGCCTGACGGCGTTTGAGCTGTTTGAGGACGGCATTCCGGTTACGCTGATTACCGATAATATGGCAGCGTGGACCATGCGCACGCAGGGTGTGAACGCTGTTGTTGTCGGTGCCGACAGAATTGCGGCCAATGGCGACACGGCGAATAAAATCGGCACCTATGGCGTGGCACTGGCGGCGAAGGCACACGGAATTCCCTTTTATATCGCCGCGCCGACGAGCACCTTTGATTTTTCCATTGCTACAGGTGTGCAGATTCCTATTGAGGAGCGCAAGGCCGACGAGGTACGTCATTTCCGCAGCGAGCAGACTGCGCCTGAGGGCGTGGCAGTATTTAACCCTGCGTTTGACGTGACACCGGCAGAGCTTATTACCGGTATTATTACCGAGCATGGCGTGCTCAAAGCGCCGTATACAGAAAGTATTAAGAAATTGCAGGCTCTTTTAAAAGATTAAAGAGCATATATTAAAGGAGGATTTTTAGATTTATGCAAAGCATTATTAAAGACATCAAATTGGCACCGTTAGGTCATCAACGTATCGCGTGGGCAAAGGAATATATGCCCCTGCTGAACCATCTGAACGATGAATACAGCAAAACTAAGCCCTTCCAGGGTATCAACATGGTTGTAACCATTCATCTGGAAGCTAAAACCGCTTATCTGGCACTCGTGCTGAAGAACGCAGGCGCTAATGTTGTTGTTACCGGCAGCAACCCGCTTTCCACTCAGGACGAAATTGCCGCAGCTCTGGTTGACAGCGGTGTAACCGTTTTCGCAACCCATGGCTGCACCAACGAAGAATATGATATGTATCTGCGCGAGGCTTTAAAGAGCGAGCCGCAGCTGATTATTGATGACGGCGGCGATTTGGTTAATATGCTGCACGGCGAACGTCGTGACCTGATTCCTAACCTGATGGGCGGCAGCGAGGAAACCACCACCGGCGTACATCGTCTGAAGGCTTTGGCTGCAGCAGGTCATCTGGCATTCCCGATGATTGCCGTTAATGATGCTTACTGCAAGTATCTGTTTGATAACCGTTACGGTACCGGCCAATCCTCCTGGGATGGCATCATGCGTACCACCAACATGTCCGTAGCAGGCAGAACCGTTGTTGTTGCAGGCTATGGCTGGTGCGGTAAAGGCGTTGCTATGCGTGCCAAGGGCTTGGGCGCTAACGTTATCGTTACCGAGGTTGATCCGATTAAAGGTATCGAAGCAGTATTTGACGGCTTCCGTGTTATGCCGATGCAGGAGGCTGCAAAACACGGCGATATCTTTGTAACCGTAACCGGCTGCAAGGACGTAATCACCAAACCGCATATGGAGGTTATGAAAAACGGCGCTGTTATGTGCAACGCAGGCCACTTCGATGTAGAAATCAACAAACATCATCTGGAGGAGCTTTCTGTACTTGCTCCGTATGAAGTACGCAAAAATATCATGACCTACACCATGGCTGACGGACGTAAGCTGAACCTGCTGGGCGAAGGCCGTCTGGTTAACCTGGCTTGCGGCGACGGCCATCCGATTGAAATCATGGACCTGTCCTTCGCTATGCAGTTCCTGGCTATGAAATACTTGCTCGACCATAAGGGAGCAATGGAAAATAAACTGTATGTACTGCCGGAAGAGCTGAACACCGAAATCGCTGCTCTAAAGCTGCAGGCTATGGGCGCAGGCATCGACACCCTGAGCGAAGAGCAGAAGGCATATCTGGCTGCCGAATAATCATGGAAAAGCAGTTATTTGCTAAAGAAAGTGCATGTGCCGCCATTGTGGAAACAGGCCATGCGCTGATTGAAAAAAAGCTCGTCGCAGGCTCCTGGGGCAACATCAGCTGCCGTATTGACGCGCAGAATATTGCTATCACACCATCCGGCCACGGTTATGAAACGCTGACGCCTGAGGACGTTGTCATTATCAACCGTGATGGCGAAGTTGTTGAGGGCAAGCGCATTCCTTCTTCCGAACTGAAGGTGCACACCGCCATTTACAACGCCTATCCCGAGGCAGGTGCCATAATCCATACGCACAGCATTTATGCCAGTGCACTTGCGGCTATGCATCAGGGAGTGCCGGCGATTATCGAGGATATCGTGCAGATTATCGGCGGCAGGGTGGAGTGCGCTGAGTACGCTCTCTGCGGTACGCAGGAGCTGGCGGAGAACACCGTGCGTGCGCTGAACGGCAAAAAGGCTGTGCTGCTGGCCAATCATGGCGCTGTCTGCTGGGGCAAGAACCTGGCGGAGGCACTGCTGGCTGCCGAAATTCTGGAAAAGGCGGCACAGATTGCCGTAATCTGTGCAGGCACCGGCAACAAGGTGTACGAGCTGAGCTGTGAGGACGTGGACGTGATGCATGATTTTTATGAAAAGCATTACTCCAAACGTCAGCAGGGCGAGGAGTAGAAAACAATAATATCACTGTCATCCGCCTCTCTTAACAGGGAGGCAGGATTTAATTTATACCAAGGAAGTGAAATCTTTTGGCTAAGCTACTGATTAAAAATATCGAGCTTCTGCATACTCCGAACGGTGAAATGCAGAACATCGCCGTTGAAGATAATAAGATTGTTTATGTAGGCAAGGACGTGCCTGCAGACTTTGCTGCCGACGAAATTGTAGACGGTAAGGGCAAGCTGGCTACCGCCGGCATGGTCAACACCCACGGCCACGTTTCTATGACACTGCTGCGCAGTTATGCCGATGATATGGCGCTCATGGACTGGCTGCAAAACAAAATCTGGCCGATTGAAGACAAGATGGACGCTAATGACATCTACTGGGGTGCTATGCTGGGCATCGTAGAAATGCTGAAGGGCGGTACTACCTGTTTTGCCGATATGTACGCCTTCATGGAGGACGTTGCGCGTGCCTGCGCCGAAACCGGTATCCGCGCTAACCTCAGCCGCGGCCTGATCGGCGTAGCACCGGACAAGGACGTAAAGCTGGCAGAGAACACCGTACTGGCGAAGAACTGGCAGGGCTATGACAACGGCCGTATCCGCATCACCTACGGTCCGCACGCTCCTTATACCTGCCCGGTAGATTATCTGGAAAAGGTTATTGCCGAGGCTGCTGCCAACAAGGCAGAAATCCAGATGCATCTGTGCGAAACTAAATTTGAGGTTGATACCGTTGTTAAAGAGCATGGCATGACTCCGATTCAGCTGATGGATAAGCTGGGCATGTTTGAGCTGGGTACCATTGCTGCGCACTGCGTACACCTGACCGACGAGGATATGGACATCATGGCTGCCAAGCACGTGCGTGTAGCACACAACCCGCAGAGCAACCTGAAGCTGGCAAGCGGTATCGCACCGGTAGCGGCAATGCTGAACAAGGGCATTTGTGTTGGCCTGGGCACGGATGGCGCTTCCAGCAACAACAATCTGGATATGCTGGAGGAATGCCGTGCTGCCGCAATGCTGCATAAGGCAACCACCTTTGATCCTCTCGTTGTTCCTGCTAAAAAAGCGTGGGAAATGGCAACCGTTGACGGTGCCAAGACTTTGGGCTTTGCCGATACCGGACTTTTGGAAGCAGGTCAGCAGGCAGATATCGTACTGTGGGATATGCATAAGCCTTACTGGTATCCGCGTCACAATAAGCTGTCCCAGCTGGTTTATGCAGCAAGCAGCACCGATGCCGACACTGTTTTCGTAGCAGGCAAAAAGGTTGTGGAAGCAGGCAAGCTGCTGACCTTTGACGAAGAAAAGATTTATGCGGAAGCTGAGGCTTGCACCAGAAAGCTCTTGAATAAATAGCAATTAGCAGCAAAAGGAGAAAAGCAAGAAAATGGCTAAAATCATTACCAAAGCAAATTTAGCACCTGCTGTTTACGAGTTCGTCGTAGACGCGCCGCTGGTGGCACACAAATGCCATCCGGGACAGTTTGTAATCATCCGCACTGACGAATACAGCGAACGTATTCCTCTGACTATTGCGGATTTTGACCGTGAAAAAGGCTATATCACCTTAATCGTGCAGGCTGTGGGCAACACCACCAAGCACTTGTGCGACACCTTTAACGAGGGCGATGATATTCTCGACGTAGTAGGGCCTCTGGGACATCCTTCCGAGATGGGCAAGTTCGGTACTGTTGTAGTAGTAGGCGGCGGCATCGGCGTTGCACCTGTTTATCCCATCGCGCGTGCATACCACGAGCTGGGCAACAAGGTTATCTCCATCATCGGTGCGCGCGACAAGAATCTGGTAATCTGGCAGGATAAAATGGCTGCTATCAGCGACGAGCTGATTTTGACCACCGATAACGGCAGTGCAGGCCGCAAGGGCTTTGTAACCGACCCGCTGCGTGAAATGCTGGAGGCAGGTGAGAAGATTGACCTGGTATTGGCCATTGGCCCTGTTATCATGATGAAAAACGTGGCAGCAACCACCAAACCCTTCGGCGTAAAAACCACGGCCAGCCTCAACACCATCATGGTAGACGGCACCGGCATGTGCGGCGGCTGCCGTGTAATGGTTGGCGGCGAGAACAAATTTGCCTGTGTAGACGGACCGGAGTTTGATGCTCACGAGGTAGATTTTGCGAACCTGGTAATGCGTCAGCAGATGTACAAGGACCAGGAAGCACTGGAATATAGCTGTGGAGGTCATTGCAAATGCGTGGAGGAATGAGAAATGCTATGCCGGAGCAGCCGGCTGATGTGCGTAACAAAAACTTTCAGGAGGTAGCGCTCGGCTACACTAAGGAAATGGCGGTAGACGAGGCACAGCGCTGCCTGAACTGCCCCAAACCGCGTTGTGTAGGCAGCTGCCCTGTTAATATTGATATTCCTAAGTTTATCCATGAGGTGGCACAGGAAAACTTTGCCGAAGCTTATAAAATCCTTAAGCAAAAGAGCACCCTGCCTGCTGTCTGCGGACGTGTCTGCCCGCAGGAAAACCAGTGCGAAGGCAAGTGCGTACTAGGCATCAAGGGCGAGCCTGTCGCTATTGGCCGCTTGGAGCGCTTTGTTGCCGACTATGCGCGTGAGCATGGCTTGGACAACGATGTAGAAGCTCCGGCAGAACGCAAGGGCAAGAAGGTTGCCGTAGTAGGCAGCGGCCCCAGCGGCCTGACCTGCGCCGGCGATTTGGCTAAAATGGGCTATGATGTAACCATGTACGAAGCACTGCACGCTGCAGGCGGTGTGCTGATGTACGGCATTCCGCAGTTCCGTCTGCCCAAGGAAATCGTACAGCATGAAATCTCCGCACTGAAAAAGCTGGGCGTAAAAATCGTAGTTGACGCTGTTATCGGTCGCACCTTCACCATCAAAGAGCTGATGGAGGAGGAAGGCTTCAGCGCTGTTTATGTTGGTACCGGCGCCGGTCTGCCGCACTTTATGCAGATTGACGGCGAAAACCTTAACGGCGTATATTCCGCCAACGAATTTTTGACGCGTGTAAACCTGATGAAGGCTTACGAATTCCCGAACTACGCGACACCTGTATACGTTGGCAAGAAGGCTGCTATCGTTGGCGCAGGTAACGTAGCAATGGACGCAGCGCGTACCGCGAAGCGCCTTGGCGCGGAGCAGGTATATATCGTTTACCGTCGCAGCGAGGAGGAAATGCCCGCACGTAAGGAAGAAATCGGCCATGCTAAGGAAGAAGGCATTGAGCTGCGTCTTTTGAACAATCCGGTTGCTATCTTGGGCGATGAAAAAGGCTGGGTTAACGGCCTGAAGTGCATTAAGATGGAGCTGGGCGAAGCAGATGCCAGCGGCCGTCGCAGCCCTGTGGCTATCGCAGGCAGCGAGTATGTGCTTGACGTTGACATGGTAGTTATGGCTATCGGCCAGGGCCCGAACCCGCTGATTAAGCAGACTACCCCTGATCTGGAGGTCAACAAGCGCGGTAACATCGTTGCCGACGAGGCAGGTGCTACCTCTATTCCGGGCGTGTTCGCCGGTGGCGATATCGTAACCGGTGCTGCAACCGTAATCAGCGCTATGGGCGCAGGCAAGAAGGCTGCAGCTGCTATTGACGAGTACCTGAGCAAGTAATGGGAAAGTCGGCGCTGTTGCATAATTTAATATGAAATAAGCGTAAAATCCTATTGCAGATGTTCTGAGTTAGTCTGCAATAGGATTTTTTATTTATATACATTGTTGTTGCTTCGAAAATAATTTTAACGATTATAAAAAATTTTTCTTCCACACAACTCATACGATCTTGTATTACATTAAATCACTCGAAAAACTGAGCTTTTCATTATAAACAATGAAACACTCAAAAGAATAAAAATCCAGATTTTTTACAACACGATCTCTTTGAAAAACATTTGCTTTTCACGCAATAAAATAATATAATATAGCCAATTTCACCATAAGAACAAAGGAGTGCAGCAAATGGGATGGTTTAGTTCAATCAAAAATCCTGAAACAGATTATGATTCTATTATTACAACAACCGGCGACTTAAAAGAAGAATATTCTATCATGGGAATCATTTTCTCAGATGGTTCTTTAGGAGACAGTACGCAAGATTGGGAAGTTGAACTCATTAAACTGAAAACCAAGGCTTTAGCAATGAAAGGTCATGCTATAATTTACGTCAAAGCAATTAGCGACGGGAAATATAGTAGATTAATGGGTACAGTAGTACAATTCATTTGATATAAAAGAGGCTGGGATAGAATCTGGTATCTTTATTATTAAATATGCTTAAAATAAAAAACACACCTTTAGAGGTGCATTTTAAAAATATCAATATTATATTATAATACATTTTGAGGCAACTGGTAGTCGGTTTTTCTACTCCCTAGCGAGTGGGGGTGATGTTATGACTGTTTTCGAAGCGTTATCTCTGATGATTGCTTTCGCAACTCTGGTCGTGCTGATCCTTACGTATTGTAAGTAATTACGGCATGAAAAAAACCGCCTAGCGGTAAGACGGTTTCTTTCTAACTTCTAAACAATGAGGAGAACCGGCTTTCCACAACCAGTTGTCTCTTTATGTCTATTATACGTTTTATATTGTTTTTTGTCAAACATGGCGGAAGTACTCCGACTAACATGCAGGATTTTCATATATTCTGATAAAATAGTGATTTTAATGTCCTGGTAACTGCAAAAAC
>ERZ1034952.174-NODE-174-length-58211-cov-38.661497_pt1 | contig 58211 bp, 48 predicted proteins | sample MGYA00520625_ERZ1034952 | MGnify/ENA primary metagenome ERZ1034952 (study PRJEB33766, sample SAMN09781773) | gut metagenome | biome: gut microbiome | host: Homo sapiens | place: Madagascar | study: EMG produced TPA metagenomics assembly of the PRJNA485056 data...
GAAAACCGGCGTACTGAGAGGTACCGGGGGTTCGAATCCCTCTCTCTCCGCTATATGTAGTGAATCTATAGGTTTCGACAAGTATGAAGCCTTGCTTATTTCACCACGACCAACCATAGACACCCTATGGAGAGATGGCAGAGTGGTCGAATGCACCGGTCTTGAAAACCGGCGTACTGAGAGGTACCGGGGGTTCGAATCCCTCTCTCTCCGCTATAAAGGAAGTCAAAAATGACTTCCTTTTTTTCGTTTATTTAACCACAAAACGAGTGGTGTATCAAGGGAAATCGATATATTTGCACAGAATATCATTTATAAGCAAAGGACAATAAAACATGCTACTTGCGTGGTACGGTTCAGAGACCGTGCCTCCTACGGCATAAACGGTCGTTATTTTTTATAATAAATATATGGAGGATAGAGAATTATTACTGAAAAGTACGCCCGACTTCGATCGTCTAGCCTTCACGGTATTGGCAATCGAGGCTTCGGCACAGAAAATGGGAATATCACCATCTGAAATGAGAAGAAGGTTAGATAAAGTTGGACTAATAAAGAATCTTATTCAAAATTGCTATGACACGCTACATACCGAGAGTCGTGAAGCCGTAGCAAATGAAGTGGTAGAGGCTCTTAAAAATTGGGAAAGAGAAGAATAGTGGAAAAGCAAATATTATATCACGGTTCAAATGTCATTGTTGAGCATCCCGTGGTAAGCATTGGCAGAAAAGACTTGGATTTCGGTTCAGGTTTCTACCTTACACCATTATTTGAGCAAGCATCCAAATGGGCTGTCCGTATAAAAATGGTCAGACGAGCGGAAAATTCAATAGTGAATACTTATGAATTCACTCTACCACAAGACTGCAAGGTAAAACGATTAGATGCTTACGATAAGGAATGGCTTGACTTCATTGTTGACAGCAGGAAAGGCAAGCAGCCTTGGAACGGTTATGACGTTATTGAAGGCGGTGTTGCTGACGACCGTGTCATTGATGCAGTAGAAGCCTATATAAATGGTTATGCTGATGTAGAGCACACTCTTCGACAGTTGGTTTACCACAAGCCCAACTACCAGATTTGTATATTAAGCCAAGAGATTGTAGATAAATATTTGTTGTTTAAATCATACGAAAGGGTATAGTTATGTTAGACTTCTTATTATGGAACAAAATAGCTCGTATAATAGCGCAATTGGCTTATACGTTGCATATATCTACAGACCGTGCACTACAGATATTCTACGACTCGGATGTCTGCCGTATGTTGCATGACAAAGAGCTTGGATTGCATCTGATGAGTGATACATATATCGTTAATGACTTGATAGAAGAGCTGAGAGGAAAACAATAAATTAGATAAAATAGGATTAATGGGGATTGTTTGGATGAAAATAAGTAACTTTGCAGCATGATTTATCCAAGCAATTTTGAAAACAAGATACAGTTTAGCGAAATACGATCGCTATTGAAGGGATACTGCCTTAGTCAACTTGGTAAAGACAAGGTGGATGTCATGGCTTTCGGCAATGATGCAGAGCTGATAAACACTGCACTAAGACAGACGCGCGAGTTTAGACGCATGCAAGAGGAAACTGATGACTTTCCGCTTCAGTATTTCTTTGACATGCGTGCTTCTATTAAGCGAATACGCATAGAAGGTACGCATTTGGAGGAAAACGAGATATTTGACCTGCGACGCTCATTGGAGACGATTGCTGGTATTGTGAAGTTTCTGAACAGAAGCGATGACGATGGCAACTACGACTACCCTACTCTGCACGCTCTTACAGAGAACGTGCTGACCTTTCCTGACCTTATAAGACGTATTGACCAGATTCTGGACAAGTATGGAAAGATTAAGGATACAGCCTCGCCACGACTTGCAGAAATACGTTCGCAACTGCGTAAGGCAGAAGGCAGCATCTCGCGTACATTATATAATATACTACGTGCGGCACAAAGCGAGGGTCTTGTAGAAAAGGACGTAACGCCTACCCTACGTGACGGCAGATTGGTTGTGCCTATTGCGCCAGCTATGAAACGACGCATTAAAGGTATTGTACATGATGAATCGTCGACTGGTAAGACGGTGTTTGTAGAGCCTACCGAAGTGGTTGAAGCCAACAACCGCATTAGAGAGCTTGAGGCAGACGAGAGAAGAGAGATTATAGTGATACTTACCGAATTCTCGAAGCTGGTGCGTCCGCATGTGGATGACATTATATACGCTTATCAGCTGTTGGCAGAGATTGACTTTATACGTGCGCGTGCCGAATTTGCACGTCTAACCAATGGTATTGAGCCGGAAGTTAGTGCAAAGCCAGTTGTAGATTGGATTACGGCTAAACATCCTTTATTGTGGCTTGCGCTTAAGAAGCAGGATAAGCCTATAGTTCCTCTTGACATAATGCTGACGAAAGACCGCCATATACTTATTATCTCGGGACCTAATGCCGGCGGCAAATCGGTATGTCTTAAGACGGTTGGATTGTTGCAGTATATGCTGCAATGCGGACTATCTATTCCTGTAAGCGAACGTTCGAAGGTGGGCATCTTTGCAGACATAATGATAGACATTGGCGATGAGCAGAGTATAGAGAACGACCTATCTACCTACTCTTCTCACTTGCTGAACATGAAGAACATGATGAAGCAAGCCAACGAGAACACATTATTATTAATAGATGAGTTTGGTACTGGTACCGAGCCACAGATAGGTGGTGCCATGGCAGAAGCAGTGCTAAACCAATTTGTAAAGAAACATGCATGGGGCATAATAACAACCCATTATCAGAACTTAAAGCATTATGCCGACTCGCATGACGGCATAGCAAACGGTGCCATGCTATATGACAGACACGAGATGCGACCATTATTCCAATTGGCTATTGGTCAGCCAGGATCGTCGTTTGCAATAGAAATAGCCCGAAAGACGGGAATACCCGATGAGGTGATACGCGAGGCAAGCGACATTGTTGGCTCTGACTATATACAGAGTGACAAATATCTGCAGGACATTGTTCGCGATAAACGCTACTGGGAAAACAAGCGACAGAACGTGCATCAGCGCGAGAAAGACCTTGAGAAGACAATAGCGAAGTATGAGGAGGAAATAAAGGAACTGGCACAGAAACGCAAGGAGATATTGCGACAGGCTAAAGAGCAGGCACAAGAATTGCTGAAGGAGAGCAACCGCAATATTGAGAACACTATACGCGAGATACGTGAGTGCCAAGCCGAAAAGGAAGAAACGAAGCGACTGCGTGAGGAGCTGAACGCATTTAAGGAGGACGTGAGCGAGATAGATACTAAATCGGCCGACGACCTAATAGAAAAGAAAATGCGACAGATTATGGAACGCAAGGAACGCCGAGAGAAACGAAAGAAGGAGAAGAAGGAGAATGCGGGCAAGCCAACAACTATAGGCACCAAGCTTCCTACTCCATCGGCATTGGCAGAGCAACAAACCTTCTGTGTGGGTGACAATGTGCGTATGCGCGGACTTACTACGGTTGGTACTGTTGAGGCTATAAGTGGAAAGGAAGCCACTGTGATATTTGGAGATGTGCGAACAAAGGTGAAGATGTCGAGACTGGAGCATACAACAAAGACTCCAGAGACAACACAACCTGCCACATTCGGCATAAGCAAGGGGACAAGACAGACTATAGACTCGCACAAATTGAATTTCCATCAGGACTTGGACGTGCGCGGCATGCGTGGCGACGAAGCTCTGAATGCTGTGCAGCACTTTATAGACGATGCCATACTTGTAGGTATGTCGCGTGTACGCATATTGCATGGTAAGGGCAACGGAATATTGCGCCAACTGATAAGGCAATATCTACAGTCGGTACCCAATGTGACAAGCTGTAAGGACGAGCATGTGCAGTTTGGCGGAGCGGGAATAACGGTTGTGGACTTTTAAAGGTAATGGACTTCTAAAAGCTTTATATCTCGTTCACCCCTACATACCCGTGCATAACGGCATATATCGTAAGAGCAGACACACTGTGAATATCAAGTTTGGACATGAGATTCTTGCGATGAGTGATAATCGTCGGCAGACTAAGATGTAGTTTGTCGGCGATTTCTTTGTTGATATATCCCTTGACAATAAGCGACAAAACCTCTATCTCGCGCGTAGACAATGGTGTGACACTATTGGTATCAGCAGACTGAACTGGAGGTAGATTGCGCCCGTTGGCATGAGCATGTTGCTCGAGCATAAGCAAGGAACGCAGCAGAAGCTTAGGCGGAAGATTGGTGCAAATAGTATGAAAAGAGCTGAGAGCAGCCATGTCGTCGGCAGCCGAGCTGGACAACACAATGGTTTTATGGCGCATCTGCTGAAAGAAAGGCATATTGTTGAGCACAACACGCACGTCGACAAAGTAATGGAAATACTGTTCGGGATGGTTTGCTTGAAGTTCGGCAAACGATCCAAACGAATCTATCTGCAGCATTGGCATTACCGACTCCAATAAATTAGTTAACCCCAACACCGCAAGAGTGTTGGGGTCGACTATAGCTATACGTGGAATATTATTCATATTATTTCTTCCAGAAACGTGAAGTAATATCGGTGAAGTCGTCGCCCACAGCGCGCTTATAAAGGCGCTGATTGGTGGTGCGATCCTTTAAGCATCCAAGATGCTCGATGTACGGACCTAGTTTAATGTAGTCGAAATCACGCTTGCGTATCGACTTTGGAAAATGCTGTCGGCCACTGTACCATGCAACCTTGATATCCTGATGCTCACGATGCAGATACTGTGCAAGCAAGCTAACATACTTAGGATCGGCGTCTCCACCCATAAAGCAAATGCAGGTTATCTCGCCGTCATACTGTTTCATAAACTGGTCGAGCACCATAGGGGTGAGTGGTTGGCCAATGTTCTCCCACAGATATTGGCTGTGGCAACCCGGACAATGGCAAGGGCAACCAGTGATATTGATAGACAACGTCACCTCGTCGGGTATTTCCTGAAAAACGATTCCTGTATTGAGATAATTTAGCATAATTGAATTGCTTTAAAGGGGTGTTTGAATTGTGATACTATTAGTCTTGTATAGACTTCTCCACCTCGGCATAGTAGCGGCGCTTAGCCTCTTGCTGACGAGCCTCTGAGAAATTGCTTACACGCTTGAGGTAACCGATGATGCGGGTCATATAGTCCACATTCTCGCTTCCACAGTGAGGACACTTCTTGAGATAACGCTTGTCGATGTAGCCACAATCGTTACAGATGGTGTTAGGAATATTGAATGTAAAGTAATTGCATCCCTCCTTGGCAGCCACTCGAAGCAACTGACGATACTGGGGCTTAGAGAGATGTTCCTCAAGATTCATATGCAGAGCCGATCCACCAGTTAGATGCTCGATATATGGAGCGCCGTGAAGCTTGAACTTGTCAACAATATTGAGCGAGTCGTCCTCTACAATATAGAAGTAGCTATTGTAACAGTCGCGCGGAACGAAATAGCCATCCTCACGATCCCATTTAGCGTGCTTAACACCAACATTCTCGGCAGGAATCATCTCGCAGTTGAACATCAGTTCCTTGGTGCGGTACTGCTTATTGTATTTCTCCACAAGACCAAGCACTTTCTGTACAAAATGCAGGTAGTCGGGATTGTCGTTAATCTTCAGACCCATAAACTCGGCAGCCTCAACCAATCCGTTTACACCGATGGTGAGATATTGGCGACTCATATTGATATATCCGGCATCGAAGAGCGGAAGCATACCTTGCTTCTGCAACTCTTTAAGATTCTCGTTGTATGCAGTCTGTACCTTATGGCAGAGGTCGATGATATGACCAAGGAACTCCATATAGTCCATATTATTCTTAACGGCATACTGAATGCAACGGTTAAGGTTGATGGTGAGCACACTCTTAGAACCGGTAGACACACCACCCGCGCCAAGAGTATAGCTGAAGCCATTGTCCTGAATCTCGTTGCGCAGACGACAGCAAGAGCTAAGCGAGTCGGCATTGTCGCTCATATAAGTAAAGAACGAATGGCCTTCTGAGTACATCTCGGCAGTAAAGTCGCCCCACTCCTTATCTATAACATCTCCATCCTTAGAGAGAAGAGCCATTGTCTCAACAGGGAATGTAAGCACAGTCTTGGTGCGCTCCTTATTGAACCACTTCATAAATCGTTTCTGCAACCAAGAGAGTCCATCCCAATCTGGCTGAGAACCATCAGGGAACATAAAGTTGCCGAAGAGACTCTCGAAGTAAGGTTTATCGTAATAGGCAATATTCCAGAACACAGCCTGGTAGTTGCGTGCGCCAGTAGGCTGGTTGATAGAATAGACAATCTGCTCGAAGCAATCGGTAATCATCTTATCGATTGTGCGCTGCTTGAGAGAAAGGTCGACTACCTTGTCGGCATTCTGCCAATAGTCCTTACCATATTCCTTGCCAATGAAGTAATTAAGATACATAAGGAACTCGGGAGTGGCACAAGCGCCGCTAAGCATACTTGACACCATGAACACCATATTGACAAAGCCACCACAGAACGACTTAAGATTAGTTGGCTTAGAAGAGTTGCCACCTATAGACGATGTGCCACCAATAAGCCATGGATACATGGTTATAGATGCACAATAGTTAGCAAGCGAGGTCTCATCATTCTTATATATAAAATGATGATTGAGCTTTTCGATGTACTCATCGGCAAGCTCCTTGCCATACATTTGCTTGATGCGATCGGTGAGCAAACGGCGGTTAAGACGGATGAAACTTGACTTAGGCAATTCGCCAATAAGAGTGGCGATATTCTTATGCTCAACATTTGCATTTGCGTCATACTTTGAACTTGTTGCAGCATTAGCCTCTTTGCAATAGTCTGTCAAAAATTTCAACTTATCCATAGTCTCGCGATCCTCGTTATGACGCTGACGATAGAGCATAAATGACTTAGCTACCTTGTAGAATCCTTCACGCATAAGAGCCTCCTCTACTTGGTTCTGGATATCCTCAACGGTAATGCCCTCATAGATATCTAAATGGCTGATAATCTTAGAGATAGCACCTAAATCAGCATCTTGCCCAACCGACTGGAATGCCTTGATTATGGCATTCATTATCTTGTCTAAAGAGAAACGGTCTTGCGAACCGTCGCGCTTGGTAATATTAAAATCTTTCATTATATTTAGTAATATGTTTTTGACAACTTTCAAGTTTCTAAAATGCAAAAAGTTTTCCGTTTTGGAAAACTTTTGGAAAACTTAAGGCTAAAAAGTTTCCCGTCTTTCATTCTTAAAACCGATTGCAAAGATACTATAAAAAAACGACTTGCGTACAGTATAAGCACAAAAAAAGCGGAAAAATTTTCCGCCTTAAATCTTGTTAAAACCAATGTTAATTTACAACTTAACCGAACTAATATCGACAAGGTTGTTAACTATTGCGTAAATGGTAAGCCCTGCCGGACTGTGTATCTGTAACTTACGTGCAATGTTACGACGATGAGTGATAACGGTATTTACCGATATGCACAGATGGTCAGCTATCTCCTTATTGGTCATACCTTGCACAAGAGCCACAATTACATCCTTCTCGCGTTCGCCAAGAGCCTCGGTTCCATCTACATTCTTGCCAATCATGTTGGATATTTTGGCTGTAACATCGCTCTGCTTAAGTTTCTGTTCTAGACGACGCACCGCAGGTATAAATATCTCGTCCTCTACCTGGGCATGCAGCGACAGCCATTCCTCATTATTATATATATCATATAATGTTGCAGATAATTGGTTGTTGTGCAGACCATCGCTTGGCAGATACTTGATGATAATACTCTTAAGCTCGCGCAACTTGCTACTCTCCTGACCATGATGCTTGGAATACATGTCTATCTCGAAGTCGGTAACGGGCTTGCCTTGCAGCAAAGCCTCGACATAAGGATACACATTCTTCTCCTCGTACTTCATGTGAGCGGTGATGGAACGAGCATACTCGTCGTAGAGCTTAAGGATAAGACGGGCAAGATTATCCTTATCGTCAAGCGCATCTACAAGTTCCTTGCGTATAAATGGCAGTTGGAAACCTATGAAATAATCGTGGCTTGCCTTGAGATATTGCAAAAGGGTTGGCATGGAAAGACGAGTAGCATCGTCGAAGTCGCGATAACCATTGATAGTGAAATTGACCACAGCAAGGAACGTATATGTATCAACGTGCTGTTCCTCGCACACCTGACTAACTGTTTTGTCGCCAAAGCCAAGGCTTATACCAAAACTGCCAAGACTCTGAAGCAAGTTGTAGTTGTCCCGGATAAGAGATATCATCTTGTCGTCGGGTTCATACATTTTCTGATTTTTCATCTTATTGTATGCTTATACCTATTGTTATGTCCTTGTACCCACAATACGACTTGCAGGTATATTATAAATATGTATTATACATTATATATATAACACTTGCAAAATAACAAAAAAAACACGAAACCTACAATCATCATATATAGGTATTTTATATTTTTAATAATTCGTTTTTTGACAATATTACCTAAATATGATGATAAAACTACCCCTTTGCTATTTACCAAATATTGAGTATTGTCATGTTTAGGCATTAGCGATACCTTTGCAGTCGCAAATAAATATTAAAAATCATGAATAAATCGACAATTGTTTCTATGGCTTGCGCAGCTGCAATATGCGCTCCGTTAGCCGCAAATGCACAGACTGCGACTGCCGACAGTGTGATGCAACATGTCAGTGGTAATAGACTAAGTATTGGCGGATACGGTGAGGTAGCATTAAGCCGCAACTTCTACAGCGACTCTGGTAACCGTTACAGTTCGGCAAGCAGTAGAAAGAACGATCCAAGTCATGGACGCTTCGACATACCACATGCCGTGATATATCTTGGATATGACTTTGGCAAGGGTTGGACGCTTGGCACCGAGATAGAGTTTGAGCATGGAGGTACGGGATCGGCAATAGAATACGAGGCCGAGGAAGCTATAGAGTTTGAGCAAGAACAAGAACGTGGCGGTGAGGTAGAACTTGAGCAGTTCTGGATTCAGAAATCGTTTGGCAGGTTTGCCAATATACGTGTAGGACATATCGTAGTGCCAGTAGGCTTGACCAATGCTCACCATGAGCCATTAAACTTCTTCACGGTATATCGTCCCGAGGGAGAAAACACCATACTGCCATGTACATGGCATCAGACAGGCATTTCATTTTGGGGACGCACGGGCGACTTCCGTTATGAGTTGCAGATGATAGCAGGTTTGGATGCTTGGCAATTCTCGCGCGACCAATGGATAAAACCAGGAACAACAAAGCCATTCGAGTTTGAGACAGCCAATAAATATGGCTTCTCAGCACGAGTAGACAACTACACAATTCCAGGTCTTAGAGTAGGATTGAGCGGATATTATGGACAATCGATGCACAATGCCGTGCCTCACGACATGGAGACAGGCAAAAACAAGAACATTAAAGGCAACATTTACCTTGGAGCAGTAGACTTTACATACAACGCACACAACTGGATTGCACGCGGCAACGCCGACTACGGATATGTAAGCGACGCGAAGACAATAAGCGCTATACGCAAGCCAGGCACACAATACGTTAAGCCTTACGAGAGCAACCAGACATTTGGATCGCACGCTATAGCCACAGGCATAGAGATAGGCTACGACATTTTCTCGCAGATAGCAAAGCTTCGCGCCGACAAGCAAAAGCTATATGTGTTTGGTCACTTTGAGTATTACAACTCGTGCCTTGGCAGTTCGAAGGAATACACAAGCAAGAAGATATTCGCAGGTGGCATAAATTATTATCCATTGCCACAGATTTGTGTAAAGGCAGAATACAGCTATCGCAAGTTTAAATCGCAGTACAACGATGAGCCTGCAATAAACATAGGCGTGGCATATCAGGGAATGTTCTTATAAGTAACTAACATTAATAATTAATAGCAAAAAGATGAAAAAAATTCAGAAATTCGTTATGGCATTCCTTCTTGGTGCCATGACCCTTGGATTCACAGCATGTGGCAGCGATAACGGCGGCGACGAGGTGTTCAACCTTCCTGAAGTAGGTCAGGCTACAACATCAGTAAGCAGCCAGGACAAGGAGATGCAAAAAGTGGCAAAGAACTATGTTCAGGCAGTTGTTTACCCAACTTATCAGGCTCTTGCCGCAAACGCACGCAAATTGTATAGTGCAGCACAGACCCTTTATAAGTCGGCTGAGGCTGGTACAATGACACAGGACGAGATTAATGCAGCATGCGAAGCATTCAAGAACACACGTCGTGAGTGGGAGCGCAGCGAGGCATTCCTCTTTGGTTCGGCAACAGACAATGAGCTTGATCCACATATTGACTCATGGCCACTCGACCGTGACGAACTTGAGAAGGCGCTCAAGAACGAGACCCTTATCGCAGGTTTCAAGAGCGAGAACCCTGCCAAGTTTGTTTCTGAGCACAACACACAGTTCCAGTCGGTACTTGGTTTCCATGGTATGGAGTTCGTGCTCTTCCGCAATGGTGCACATCGTACTGTTGAGGCTCTCAAGGCTAATGATACCGACGAGGGCGTGACATCAGTAAGGGGTATAGACGAGCTTGCCTTCCTTCAGGCTGTTGCAGCTGATGTGCGCAACATCACAGCTCTTCTTGAGTTCACATGGATGGGTAGCGCAGCAAGCAATGAGACTAAGGCAATCCTCAGCGGCGAGGGTAGCTACGTGTTCAGCACACTTCGCTACAATGGTCTTGCTTCAAATGGTACAATGTGCTTTGGCCAAAACTTGCTTTCTCCGTCGTCAACAACAGGCTATACCTCATGGCAGGGCACTATGAATCAAATCTTCGTAGGAGGTTGCTCAAACATCTGTGCTGAGGTAGCCGACCAGAAGTTGGGTCAGGCTTATCGTGTTGCTACCGGTCATGGTGGCACAACAGAGGATGGCGAGAAGGAGTCAATCGACTATATCGAGTCTCCCTACAGCCACCGTTCGTTCATCGACTACCAGGACAATATCTACTCAATCAAGAACTCTCTATATGGCACACGCGACATAAACGCCACAACACCTGCTGAGAATTCTATGTTGAGCCTTCTGAAGAAGATGAACTACTCTGGTTATGACAAACTTGTAAACGCACTCAACACAGCTATCCAGACACTTGAGACAGCCAAGAACAGCGGTAAGTCGTTTGTTGAGGAGCCGGGAGCACAGCGCGTTAAGAATTGCATCGATGCTGTATCGGCACTTGACGAGGAGCTTAACAATGCCGGTTCATGGATTAACCTGCAGGACGCTATCTAACAAATCAATATTAACTACTTGCGTGGGTATGGCAGGTATGTCATACCCACCTATTATTATTTGAACACATTTATAAAATAATACATTATGAATAAGAAAATATACCTCTTCGGTTCATTGGCAATGTGCTTGTCGATGTCCTTGCTTTCATGTAATGACGACGACCCTACACCAGGGGATAAATTCGAGCCAATGGAGTCGGACGGCAAGTACGTAGGTCAGGCTGTAGGCAACTTCTCTAAAGATGAATGGTATCCAGGTGGCGAGCTTGGCACAACCGACAATGTAACTTCTGGTTGTTATGAAGACGAGGCTCCTGCAGTAACTGAGCAGGGACTTATCGACAACTTTAATGCAGGCGAGAAGTTCTTTGAGCGTCAGTTTACATCAGCAGCGTCAGGCTTTGGTGGTCTTGGTCCTGCTTCAGTACGCCGTTCTTGTCTCGACTGCCATCCTAACTACGGACATGGCAGACGTATGGACTCTTACACCACACAGTATGGCAACGGCAATGGTTATCTGCTTGCTGTTTATCATCCTACTGATGGAGCCAACAGCAACGACGGAGGATATGTGGCCGAGGTAACCGGTATGCCGCAGACACAAGCTACAGAACCATTTAAGGCGCCAATAGATGAGAGTCAGATAAATCTCCAATGGCATGAGGTGACAGCAATGGAGAGCGGATTGCCGATGCAGTTTCCCGATGGCGAGAAATACTCACTTATCTATCCTGAGATTACAATCCCTCGCTCTGCTTTCCGCACAAGTCCTAACCCATACGATACTGGCAACAAGGCTGTAGCTGTGCGTATGGAGTCGACAATCGGTGTGATGGGTACCGGTCTGCTCGATGCCATTACCGAGGATGACATCAAGGCACAATATGCCTCTACAGCCAACTACTACAAGAACATTGCAAAGGTGGCTGATGTGAGCGAATATGTAAACCCTAACTTCTGGGATGCCAATGCCAACGACTTTGCCAACGGCGCATGGTATACAGCAACAATAGGTGCTGGTAAGTATGCCAACGGTGAGGAAGGCAAGAAGATGATTAAGCGTTTCACCTATGCCTTGACACGTGCCTCACTTCAGGACGGACCTGGAGCCAATGCTATATGGAATATCACCAACGTTACACGTCCCGACCGTCCAAAGCTTTACACTACAAATGCTTGGGCAGCAGCAATGGCAGCCGACAAGGAAGTGATAGAGAAGATAAAGAAAGACCCTACATCACCTTTCTGGGCTAATACCGACGACGAGATAGCAACAAAGGTAGAAAATCTGCTTAAGCCAGGTACTAACCAGTTTGACAACGAATGGCACAACTTCGAGCCTGAGATGTCGGCTGACAAGTTCTACGACTTTATGGTATGGCATCGCGGTTTGGCTATTCCACGTGCACGTAACCTTAATGATGCTCGCGTTCAGCAGGGCAAGAAGGTATTTATGGAGATAGGTTGCGCAAGCTGTCATCGTCCGTCATGGAAGACAGGTTCTGACAATTACTGGACTCCAAACATGATTGCCGACAAGAAGTTGCCGCGCTATGCCAACCAGACCATCTATCCTTACTCGGACATGATGCAACACAAACTCTATATGATAAACGATATACATGGTTCATGGTGCCGCACTACTCCATTGTGGGGAAGAGGATTGGCAGGTGTAAATGGTTCGGGTACAGAGCGTTTGCATGACTGCCGCGCACGCAATGAGGTAGAGGCAATCATGTGGCACGCATATTCAAAGAACTCGCATGCCTACAACTCGGCTTTGAAGTTCTATAATCTGAGCAAGAGCGACCGCGATGCTGTGGTAATGTTCCTGCGTTCAATCTAAAAAAAAGACACACATTATGCAAAAAACCACAAAGACCCTACTGTTTGCCATATACATTCTCGTCGTTGTGTGCATGGGGGCAGCAACAGTAATAGAGAAGTATATGGGCAGCGATTATGTTGCATCATGTATATATGGCTCATGGTGGTTTGTGCTCTTGTGGGCTGTACTTGCCGCATTGTCGATAGTGTATTTTGTAAGACACATGACTAAGGCATGGACCGGCATTGCCTTGCACATGGCATTTGTCATAATACTTGTTGGTGCATTTGTTACACATGTTAGTTCGCAACGAGGCCAGATACACCTGCGCAAAGGAGTATTCAGCAACCAGTACACCATTGTAGACAAAGACAACAAGTATCACGAGGCTACGCTTCCCTTCGAAATACGTCTCGACAGTTTTGAGGTGAAGTATCATGCCGGAACAGATGCGGCGCAAGACTATGTATCGATATTCACTATCAACGATGACGGCAAGTCAGTAAAAGGCAAAGTGTCGATGAACAAAATTTTCAGTTATGGTTCTATGCGACTATACCAGGCGTCTTACGACAACGACATGCTTGGAGCATCGCTATCAACCAATTCAGACCCAATTGGCATTCCGGTGACATACACTGGCTATGCTCTTCTCTTTATATCACTTGTTGGTATGCTCCTCGACCCAAGGGGAGCATACCGTAAGCTTTTGCACAGCAAGATGCTAAAGCGTGGAGCATTGCTTATAGCGATGCTCTTTGGCATGTATGCACCTAATGTAAATGGTGCTTATGCCGCAGACAAGTCGGGAGATGTAAAAGCACGATACCTGCCACAAGAGACAGCCGAACAGTTTGGCAATCTATTCATACTGTACAACAACCGCATCTGCCCAATGCAGACATTTGCCATCGACTTTACAAAGAAACTATATGGAGCTGGTAGCTACAAAGGACTGACAGCCGAGCAAGTGCTGACGGGATGGATATTCTGGGGAGACGATTGGATGAACGAACCTATGCTTAAGATTAAGGGCGGCGAGCTGAAGAATACATTACAACTGCCCGACTATGTATCGGCAAACACCTTCTTTAATAAAGAGATGGGCGGATATACCATCGGACCCTATGTCAAGGAGTATTATGACGGCAATCATGATAAGTTTAACACACAGGCTGTTGCAATAGACGACAAGATACAGTTGCTTGTCAACCTGCAACGCGGAGTTGTGCTTAAGATATTTCCGTATACACAACAAGGCAAGACAACATGGCTTGCACCAACCGACGAGCAACCACAGACAATGAGTCTTCAGAATAAGATGTTCATTAAATCTGTACTTGCCCTACTCTACAGCGAGGCCGAGGCAAAGAACTATAAGCACATGGACGAAATTGTAGGCAAGTTGCTGAAGTATCAGGCAAGCAACGCTGGCACATCGCTGCCTACAGCCAATCAGGTAGCAGCCGAACGCACATACAACGACATTCCGTTTGCCAACAACCTCTTTATGTTATGCCTAACCATGGGATTCGTAACATTTATGTATACCGTAGCACAACTATGCCGAAAGTGCAGGACTGGCAACAGCCTTGACACACATGCCGACATCATTATAGTATGGCTATCGCGTGGCATAATGCTGGCAGCATTCCTATCGCTAAGCTATTGCGAGTATCTGCGCTGGACTATCAGCGGCACTCTGCCTATGGCAAACGGATACGAGACAATGCTATTTGTAACATGGATTGTGATGCTGGTATCGCTTGCACTAAGTTTTAGGTTCCGTATACTGCTTACTTGTGGTTTCCTGATGTCAGGATTCTTCTTGCTTGTGAGTCATCTTAGCGAGATGGATCCACAGATAACACACATCATGCCTGTGCTCAACTCGCCATTGCTCAGCATACATGTGTCAATCATCATGATAGGCTTCGCCTTATTGTCGCTGACATTCATTTGCGGTCTGACAGCACTTATTGTGAGATACCTCAACCACAATTCCGCAGATATAATGCTTGCACTTCAGCAACTATCATTGCTATTTCTATATCCAGCCATTGCAACAATGGGCATAGGCATATTCGTAGGAGCAATATGGGCAAACGTATCATGGGGCGAATACTGGGGATGGGACCCCAAAGAGGTATGGGCACTTATTACATTTATGGTGTATGCAGCGGCATTGCACCCAAAGACGCTGCCACAATTGCACAAGCCCATAGTGTACCATATATTTATGGTAGTGGCATTCTGCACAATCATCATGACCTACTTTGGCGTGAACTACTTCTTGGGTGGAATGCACAGCTATGCTTAATGCACAAGCAAATTAGCTACATTAATGTCCCGTTAATATAAGGACAATAATGAAAGTAACAGTTCAGAATTATCTTTACATATAGTAGGAGGGTATGGCATCCTTGCTATACCCACTAAATTGGCTGTACAATCATGGCAGAGTGGGTATGGCAGGGATGCCATACCCTCCTACAGATTGCTGTTCATATATAAAGATTAATATGAATACTTACTTATGATAATAACATAAAGTTCTATTCCGTGTCACGGAATGGCCGTTCCGTGACACGGAATACACATTCTATGACACGGAACGGAGATTTATATTGTTTGTACAAATAATATATTTTACTGAACTTTCGCAAGTTTAGAGAATTCAGTAGTTAAAGGAGTTAAGAAGTTCTTGCAAGCAAGCGGCAAAGCCGAGCGAAGCCAAATGCTTTAAATGCTAAAATCAAGCAAAAAACTTAATGAAGTTTAAACTAAATAATTTGCACAGCTGAAATTTTATTTGTTACTTTGCATTTTAGAGAACTATCACGGGGTGCCGAATGTCTTCGGCTGAGATTATACCCATAGAACCTGATGCGGATAATGCCGCCGAAGGGAAAATGATATAACTTCAATCAAAGTATACATGCAGGGAAGACATCCTGTAAAGCCCAAAAGACGGATACCCTTAGTGAGGTTTATCACATTATTTATATAACCAAATTAAGGCGAACTATGAATATCAAGATTAACAACAAGGAGACGGAGGTTAAGGCTACGTCGCTGCAAGAACTGGCTACAGAATTGTCGTTGCCAGAGAAAGGTGTAGCTGTAGCTGTAAACAACCGTATGGTAACACGTACTGACTGGAACCAGACAGCAATTAAAGAAGGCGACAATGTTGTTGTCATCAAAGCTGTGTGCGGAGGATAAGGGAATTAAGAGTTAGGAATTAGGAATTTTGAGTTTTGAATTAAGAATTGAAACGATATAAGCAAATAAATAAATCTAAATAATAATTATGGAAAAGCTGACAATCGCAGGACGTGAGTTCAACTCGCGCCTGTTTCTTGGTACAGGAAAATTTAACAACAACGCACTTATGGCTGAAGCTATAAAGGCTTCGGAGACAGAGATGGTGACAGTGGCTATGAAGCGTATTGAGCTTAACGACGAGCATGACGACCTACTGTCACACATCATACAGAACCCAAACATCCAGTTGCTGCCAAACACCAGTGGTGTACGCAATGCAGAGGAAGCTGTATTTGCTGCACAGATGGCACGTGAGGCTTTCGGTACCAACTGGCTTAAGCTTGAGATACATCCCGACCCACGTTATCTGTTGCCCGACTCAGTAGAAACACTTAAGGCAACCGAACAACTTGTGAAGATGGGATTTGTTGTATTGCCTTATTGCCAGGCCGACCCTACACTATGCAAGCATCTTGAGGAGGCAGGAGCTGCTACCGTTATGCCACTTGCCGCTCCTATCGGCACAAATAAAGGCTTACGCATGAAGGACTTCTTGCAGATTATCATCGAACAGGCTACTGTACCTGTAGTGGTTGATGCTGGTATTGGTGCTCCGAGTCATGCTGCCGAGGCTATGGAGATGGGTGCAAGTGCATGTCTTGTTAATACTGCCATTGCTGTAGCAGGCAATCCTGTGGAAATGGCAAAGGCATTCAAGGAGGCTGTAGTATGCGGACGACGTGCTTACGAGGCTGGTCTCGGAGCTGTTAGCGATTGTGCTGAAGCAAGCTCGCCACTCACACAGTTCCTCATGTAAACGGGTACACGTATAATAAAATTCACGTGTAATGGACGTTAATTTTTATTTCGTGTAATGGACGTTAAGTAATAGTTCAGAATTATCTTTACATATAGTAGGAGGGTATGGCATCCTTGCCATGCCCACTAAAAAATAGGTTGGACAATCATGGCAGAGTGAGTATGGCAAGGATGCCATACCCTCCTACAGATTGCCACTCACATATATATAAAAATAAATATTATTCAACGAGTGCAGAGCGCAGTAGAAGCTATATGATTCTTCACTCTTCGTTCTTCACTCTTCACTTAAATAAATTATGCCAAACGACAACAAAGCTTACGCCAAGAGAGAGAAGGCGTATATGCCGGGAAAACTCTTCCCTGAAATAAAGGTAGGAATGACAAAGGTTAACCTCACTCCCACAGTAGTCAGAGACGAGAAGGGACTGCCGCACATGACACCTAATGAGCCTGTATACATCTACGATACAAGTGGTCCGTATAGCGACCCTAATATAGAGATTGACCTCAAAAAGGGTCTTCCACGTATGCGTGAGCAGTGGATTATCGACCGCAACGATACAGAGCAGCTGTCAGAGATAACAAGCGAGTATGGCAAACAACGTCTTGCCGACCACTCGCTCGACCATCTTCGCTTTGAGCATATCTGCTTGCCGCGTCGTGCACGTGAGGGTAAGCATATCACTCAGATGGCTTATGCCAAGGCAGGTATCATCACTCCCGAGATGGAGTATGTTGCCATTCGCGAGAATATGAACTGCGAGGAGCTTGGTGTTAAGTCGAATATCACTCCTGAGTTTGTGCGCGACGAGATAGCACGCGGACGTGCCGTTCTTCCAGCCAACATCAATCATCCTGAGAGCGAGCCGATGATTATCGGACGCAACTTCCTCGTTAAGATAAATACCAACATCGGCAACTCGGCCACTACTTCGAGCATAGACGAGGAGGTAGACAAGGCAGTATGGTCGTGCAAGTGGGGTGGCGACACCTTGATGGACCTCTCTACTGGAGACAATATACATGAGACACGCGAGTGGATTGTGCGCAACTGTCCTGTGCCTGTAGGTACTGTACCTATCTATCAGGCGCTTGAGAAGGTGAATGGCAAGGTAGAAGACCTTAACTGGGATGTATTCCGCGACACACTTATCGAGCAATGTGAGCAAGGTGTAGACTATTTCACCATCCATGCAGGTATTCGTCGCCACAATGTACACTTGGCCGACAACCGCCTTTGTGGCATCGTGAGCCGTGGCGGTAGCATTATGAGCAAGTGGTGTCTAATACACGACCAAGAGAGTTTCCTCTACGAGCATTTCGATGACATCTGCGATATCGTGGCACAATATGATGTAGCCCTTTCTCTTGGAGACGGATTGCGTCCTGGATGTATTGCCGATGCCAACGATGCAGCACAGTTTGCCGAACTCGACACAATGGGCGAACTTGTGACACGAGCTTGGGAGAAGAATGTACAGGCATTTATAGAGGGTCCTGGTCATGTGCCATTGCATAAGATTAAGGAGAATATGGAACGTCAGCTTGACCATTGTCATGAGGCTCCTTTCTATACACTTGGCCCGCTCGTAACAGATATTGCTCCAGGCTATGACCACATAACTTCTGCCATCGGTGCTGCACAGATAGCTTGGCTTGGTACGGCTATGCTCTGCTATGTCACTCCTAAGGAGCACCTCGCATTGCCTAACAAAGAGGATGTGCGCACGGGTGTTGTAACATATAAGATAGCTGCCCACGCTGCCGACATTGCCAAGGGTCATCCTGGTGCTACTATTCGTGACAATGCTTTATCAAAAGCTCGCTTCGAGTTCCGTTGGCGCGACCAGTTCCATCTATCACTTGATCCGGACTTGGCTCTAAAGTATTTTGAGGAAGCAGGTCATACAGATGGCGAGTATTGCACAATGTGCGGTCCTAACTTCTGTGCAGCCAAGCTAACTCACGACTTGCGTAAACTGAAATAAATGGAATTAATCAATCGTTACAATCGTCAGATGATGCTCCCCGAAATAAGCGAGGAGGGTCAGAAAAAGATACGCGCAGCCAAGGTGCTGCTTGTGGGTGTCGGAGGACTTGGTTCTCCGATAGCCACCTATCTTGTAGGCGCAGGCATCGGACGCATTGGTATTATCGACGATGATGTTGTTGATATTACCAATCTTCATCGCCAAGTTCTCTACACAGAGAAAGAGGCAGGACTGCCTAAAGTGGAATGTGCCAAGCGCAGACTGCAAGCTCTAAACAGCGAGGTAGAGATAGACGCCTATCCTTATCGACTTACCAAGGAGAATGCTCATGAGCTGATAAGTCGCTACGACATAGTGGTGGACGGCATGGACAACTTCATGACTCGCTACATCGTGAGTGATGAGTGCAAACTACAAGGCAAGCCTTATGTCTATGGTGCCATACGTGGACTCGACGGACAAGTGGCTGTGCTATGCAAGGGACATACCACTTATCGATCATTGCTTCCTGACGAAGAGGCTACATTAAGTATGCCCCATCCAGGCAAAGCTGTACTCGGCACAACACCTGCTGTAGTGGGAAGTGTAGAAGCATGTCAAGTACTTATGCTTGCAGCTGAATTTGGCGAACCTCTCATCGATAGACTTTGGACTGTTGACCTAAGTACAATGATGAGTTATGTAATTGAGATGTAAAAAAGAAATAAAACAATGTTTTCAGACGAATTAAAAAAGATTAGTTGGCAGGAGACCACGGAACGCATCGCGAGCATGACCGCCAATGATGTGCGACGTGCTCTGAGCAAGAGTCATTGTGATATAAACGACTTTATGGCTATGCTATCGCCCGCAGCCGAACCTTATCTTGAGGAGATGGCCCGACTGTCACGCAAATATACCGAGGAACGCTTCGGCAAGACAATGTCGATGTTCATTCCTCTTTATATCACCAACTCTTGTTCAAACTCGTGTGTCTATTGTGGATTTCATGTACAGAACCCTATGGCACGCACCATACTTACACCAGAGCAGATAGAGGACGAATACAAGGCTATCAAGCAGCTCGCTCCTTTCGAGAACATCCTTCTCGTTACTGGCGAAAATCCAGCAAAAGCAGGCACTCCTTATCTTGCCAAGGCTATTGACATTGCCAAAAAATACTTCTCGAATATCAAGATAGAGGTGATGCCTCTATCAACAGAGGATTATCGCACATTGGCACAACATGGCATGAACGGTGTAATCTGTTTCCAGGAAACCTACAACCGCGAGCATTACAACATCTATCATCCACGTGGAATGAAGAGTAAGTTTGAATGGCGTTGCGATGGTTTCGACCGTATGGGTATGGCTGGTGTTCATTCTATAGGTATGGGTGTGCTTATTGGTCTTGAGAAGGATTGGCGTACTGACGTTACTATGATGGCCTATCACCTACGTTATCTGCAGAAGCATTACTGGCGCACTAAGTATAGTGTAAACTTCCCACGTATGCGTCCTGCACAGAACGAGGGATTCCATCCCAATTGCTATATGAGCGACCGTGAGCTTGCACAGGCTACATTTGCCATGCGCATCTTCGACCATGATGTAGACATCTCTTATTCTACACGCGAGCCTGCCTTTATACGCGACAATATGGCTACACTTGGTGTAACAACCATGTCGGCTGAGTCGAAGGTTAATCCTGGAGGTTATCACACTTATCCACAAGCACTCGAACAGTTCAGTGTTAGTGATGAGCGCACAGCAAAAGAGATAGACCGTCGTCTGCGTGAGATAGGGCGCGAGCCTGTATGGAAAGATTGGGATGCATCATTCGATTTGTTCAACCCATTGAAGAAAAAGGCGTAAATAAAAAAGGAAAAGCCCCACCCCTAACGTCTTTTAAACAATAGCCACATGTCACTCCCCCTTCCTTATGGGGGAGGAGTTGGTGGTGGGGCTTACGATATTATGCAAAAACTATTATTCTCTCTTCGTACTCTCTTTGTTGTATGCCTATTGGCAACAACAACCACTACCGTCCTTGCCGTCAACGGTACAGAGAGTGTTAAGGCACATTATCTGCCAGAAGAAACAGCAGCACGGTTTGGCGAGCTTAACATCTTACATAACAACCGCATCTGTCAGATGCAAACATACGCTATATACTTTACAAAGAAGCTATATGGTTCGGACACCTACCAAGGATTAACTGCCGAGCAAGTGCTTACGGGCTGGATATTCTGGGGAGAGGAATGGATGGACGAGCCTATGCTTAAGATGAAGGACGGCGAGATGAAGCAGAGGATGATGTTGCGCAACTATGTGTCTGCCAACACCTTCTTCAAACGCGACAACAGTATATACACTATCGACAAGTATGTAAAGGCATATAATAAAGGTAATAAGGACGAGTTTCATAAGCAAGTGATGTCTGTAGACAACAAGATACAGTTGCTTATGAATCTGCGACGCGGACTATCGCTCAAGATATTCCCCTACTCCATTAAAGACTCTACAATATGGTATGCCCCAACCGAAGACTTGCCAAAGGCTATGGACTTTAAGCACCAGGAGTTTATACAAACTGTCTTTACACAACTGTTCGACAATGCCGAGACAAATAACTACAAGCAGATGGACCTGATTGTGGACAAGATGCTAAAGTACCAAAGAGCAAATGGCGGCACTTCACTACCATCTGCCAAGCAGATACATGCCGAGCGCACATGCAACAACATACCCTTTGCCATAATAATCTTTATCGTATGCATTGCTATGGGCGTTCCCACCTTATTATATACTATATCACGTCTGGGCAGACAATACTGGCTAAAGAAGAACCACGACGTGCGTGCTGGCAGAAAATCGCGTATAGACACAGCCATCACATTGGCCTCGCGCCTTGTTATGCTAATAGCTTTTGCCACAATAAGCTATTATCTGTATCTGCTTAAGACCATAAACGGCTCGCTGCCTATGGCTAACAAGTATGATATTATGCTGCTTTCGGCATGGACTATTATGCTTCTGTCGCTTGTTGTTGGTTTGAAGTATCGCATCTTGCTGCCGATAGGTTTTATTGTATCGGCAGTAATACTCGGCATAAGCATCTTTGCAACAACTGTCTAAGGGCTTAGTGATGTAGAGAATATTTCTACCCCATTTACGAGATTTAGAGGCAATTAGTCGGTTAATCTCAATAAAAATGTCTAATTTTGCATTCTAATAAGAATTTCAAAATAGTTTATGGCAAGAAAAAAGAAACCACTTCCTATACTTGAAAACGTTACGATTGAAGCTGTAGCAGCCGAAGGAAAGTCGTTGGCACATGTCAACGACATGGTTGTGTTTGTACCTTTTGTAGTACCAGGCGATGTTGTCGACCTACAGGTACGCAAGAAGAAGCACAGCTATTGCGAGGCTGAAGTTATAAGATTCATTAAGAAGAGCGATGTGCGCGAAGTACCTATGTGCGAGCACTTCGGTGTATGTGGCGGATGCAAATGGCAGAACCTGCCTTATGAGGAGCAACTCAAGGCTAAGCAAAAGCAGGTACACGACCAATTAACACGTATCGGCAAGATTGAATTGCCCGAGTTTCGTCCTATTATGGGAAGTGTACATACAAAGGAATATCGCAACAAACTGGAATTTGGTTGCTGCAACAAGCGTTGGCTTACACGCGAGCAGGTAGCCGAAGGAACCAAGTTTGACAATATGAACGGCATCGGATTCCATATCACTGGAGCATTCGACAAGATTCTACCTATAGAGAAGTGCTGGCTTATGGACGACCTGCACAACCGCATACGCAACTCTATACGCGATTATGCATTCTCTACGGGCATGACTTTCTTCGACCTACGTCAGCAGCATGGACTATTGCGCGACATTATGATGCGCAACTCTAATACAGGCGAATGGATGGTACTTATACAGTTCCATTATGACGAGCCAGGCGATGAGGAACGTGCAATGGGATTGTTGCAGCATGTAGCCGACGAGTTCCCTGAGATTACATCGCTTATGTATGTTGACAACCAGAAATGCAACGATACATTCGGCGACCTCGACCTCAATGTGTTCAAGGGCAACGACCATATCTTTGAGACAATGGAGAACCTGCGCTTTAAGGTAGGACCAAAGAGTTTCTACCAAACCAATACAGAGCAGGCTTATCATCTATACTCTGTAGCTCGCGACTTTGCCGGACTTACTGGTAACGAACTGGTATACGACCTTTATACAGGAACTGGAACCATAGCCAACTTTGTGGCTCGTCAGGCTCGTCAGGTTATAGGTATTGAGTATGTGCCTGAGGCAATAGAGGATGCAAAGGTAAACTCTCAGGTAAACAATATCGACAACACTAAGTTCTATGCAGGCGATATGAAAGACATCCTTAACGACGAGTTTATTGCCGAGCATGGACGTCCGGATGTTATCATTACCGACCCACCACGTGCCGGAATGCACCCTGATGTAATAGAGACCATATTGCGTGCTCACCCAAAGCGCATTGTATACGTTAGCTGCAACCCTGCTACTCAGGCACGCGACCTGCAAGCCCTTGATGTGGCATATAGCGTAAAGGAGGTTCAGCCCGTGGATATGTTCCCACATACACCACATGTAGAGAATGTTGTGCTACTTGAAGAAAAATAAAATTCAAAATTCAAAAATGAAAATACTAACCTCACTCGCTCTCGCCGCTCTCGCAACTATCAGCGCATCGGCACAAGACAAAAAGCCACAGATACAGGTGCTTAGCGACATCAAGTTCAGCGGCTATGTAATGACACAATTCCAGGCAAGCGACCAGGAAGACAAAGAAAGCAACTCGTTTAACATACGTATGGTGCGTATGGCTCTTGAGGGCCGACTGTTGCAAGACTTCTATTGGAAGGTACAGATTCAGGCAAACGGCAACACATCTAACCTTGGTTCTTCGCCTCGTATGGTGGATGCCTTTGCCGAATGGCAGAAGTACGACGCCTTTAAGATAAAGGCTGGTCAGTTTAAGCGCCCATTCTCTTTTGAGAATCCTATGCACCCTATCACACAGGGATTTATGGGTTACTCTCAGAATATAACCAAGTTGTCTGGCTTTAGCGACCGTGTTGGCGAACATGCAAGCAACGGTCGTGACGTAGGTGTACAGATTCAAGGCGACTTCCTAAAGAATAACGCAGGACGCAACCTTGTACACTATCAGGTAGGTGTATTCAATGGACAAGGTACAAACCAGAAGGATGTAGACCAGCGCAAGGATATTATCGGTGGCGCATGGGTTATGCCTATAAAGGGATTGCGTATTGGTGCATTTGGATGGACAGGCTCGTATGCACGCAAGGGTACATGGACTGAGGTTGACGCCAATGGCAATACACATGACAAGAGTGGTGTGCGCTCTGTATCAAAAAACCGATATGCCTTTAGTGCCGAATATGCTGCAAACGACTGGACAGTACGCTCTGAATATATCCATAGCCAGGGTTATGGTTTCAAGCAATCAATGTCAAGTGGCAAGGAGACCGACTGCAACATAAACTATGCAGCAGGCGACAAGGCCGATGGCTTCTATGCTCTTATGATTGCTCCAGTTGTATCGAAAAAGTTGTATGCCAAGGCTCGTTACGACATATATCGTCCACGTGCAGAATGGTCTACATCTAAGACCAACTACGAGATTGGTGCCAACTACTGGATTGGTAAGTCGATAATGATTGGTGCAGAGTATGTGCGTGTAAACGACCGCAGCTTGAAGAAGCACGACTATAATATGGTGGATGTAGAACTTGACGTAAAGTTCTAAAAGGGTTTCCAGCAGACTTAAAGAAATAGAAAAATAGTTAGACTCTTAATTTTTTATGGGGGGGGGGAAAATCAAAATTTTCTCCTTCTCCTTTTTTTTATGATATAATAAATCGGAGAAAACCTATTTAAAGACTATATTCATAAAACCAATTAACAACATTATTAATTAAACTGAAATGAATAAGTTTATTAATCAATCTTCGAGCAAAGCTCATCATAAGGATGACGCTGACATTTTTCGAGAGCAAAGCCTACGTGCCATACGCCGTCGCAAGCTATGGTCTAAATACCTGTTTTGGGTATTGACCATATTGGCCGTTGCAGTGGTATTATTTGCAATCTATCTTTGTGTATTTGGTGTTTAACACCTAATATATATTAAGCGTTAACGCAAAAAACATCAATAAAAAAAACTCGTTGCATATCCATGCTTGGATATACAACGAGTTTTTTTATTTATAATGGTTGAATATTGCTTATTAGCTAACCTTGTTAAGCTTCTTGATGATAGAGAAGATGAAGAGAGCTGATACAAGGCAGATGCCAGCGAGAACTCCCCAGATTGTAACAAGGCTGAAGTTTGCACCCCACATAATGCCAGGAACCATAACAAGCTGGTTGCCGATAGCTGTAGCACCAAACCAAAGACCCATCATCAAACCTGCATACTTAGGAGGTGTTACCTTAGTTACGAATGAGATACCAATCGGCGAAAGCAACAACTCGGCAAAGGTAAGGATAAGATAAGTAGAGATAAGCAAGTTAGCGCTAACACGTGTACCCTCAGTTGCAGGGTTGCCCTGTGCCAATGGAAGCTCAAGACCCATAGAGCCTACAGCCATCCAGATAAAACCAAGAGCTGCAACAAGCATACCAAGACCAATCTTCTCAGGAGATGTAGGTTCCTTGCCCATCTTGTTAAGCCAAGAGAAGAGAGCAACACTTACTGGAGTCAAAGCAACAACATAGCAAGGATTGAACTGCTGGAAGATAGGAGCCTTAACGTCTACAGCACCCTCAAGACCATTATACTTGTAGAACAAGAAGGCAATAGCTGCAACGATGATAGCCAATGAAATGCCCTTGCCCTTACCTGTCTTGCTCTGGGCTACACCAAACGAGCCGTAAACAACGAAGATACAAGCTACAAGGTTGGTTACGTCAAACGCCATTGACTGGATACCAGTTGAAGTAGTCAAGGTATAGTCGCGTGCAAACAATGTCAATGTATTACCGTTCTGATGGAATGCCATCCAGAAGAAGATAACCACAGCAAACACAAGACACAAGCAGATGATGCGCTCCTTTGTCTCGGCAGGCGAAAGCTCTACTACAGCTGTTTTCTTAGCGTCAGCAGCCTTGTCCTTTGACTCATTTGCAAGAACATGCTTGTAAGTGAAGCTAAAGATGTAGTAGATAGCGATACTAATGATAAGAGAAACACATGCCACAGCAAAAGCGAAATGGTATGAATCCTCTACACTTACGCCAAGACTTTGCTGTGCCCAGTCCATAATCTTAATGGCTGTTGTAGGTGCAAACATAGCACCAATGTTGATAGCCATATAGAAGAGAGAGAAACCTGAGTCGCGCTGGCTGGCATACTCGGGAGCGTCGTATAGACGACCTACCATTACCTGCAGGTTGCCTTTAAACAGACCTGTACCCAAGGCAATAAGGATAAGCGATAGGCCCATAGCAGCAATAGCTACTGTATCCTTGCCAAGAGGCAGTGAAAGCACGAGATAGCCTATGAACATAATGAAGATACCTGTGGTAACCATACGTCCAAAACCGAACTTATCGGCAGCAAAACCGCCAATAATCGGAAGGAAATAGACCATCATTAGGAAGGTTGAATAGATTGTACTTGCCAGACCAGTTTCAAAACCGAAGTTTGCCTGGAGATAGAGCAAGAATACAGCAAGCATTGTGTAATAACCGAAACGCTCGCCTGTGTTGGCTAATGCCAAGGCCCATAGACCTTTTGGTTGATTTTCGAACATAAAAACTTGTTTGATTGTTGTTATTAATTAAGAATATATCTATTTGCTACGTATTACATCGAACAGATAGGTAAGTTTGACAACGATGTTTGAGTGGTTTGACTTTGCAAAGTAGTCGCGTTTTGAGTCGCCATAGATATTACCCAAACCATAGTAGTAGCGGCCTTCAAGCAAGAAGTGGCCTACCTTTGGATGACTATACTCAACACCCATTCCCGCTGCAATACCATAATCGAACTTATTCTCTACTGGCATATTATACTGTTCGGCCGTTTGGTTGGAGCGGTCGGCAGTATTGCGGTTGTCATAACTAAAGTTGGTCTTTGTCTTCTCGCTAATAAGATAGCCAAACTGCGGACCTGCCTTGAAGAAGAACTGCATTCCTTTCTGCTCCCTACCCCATGCCAGATGTGCAAAGATAGGCACCTGGATATAGTCTAAATCGCGCTGATAAGCCTCAGCTATGCCAGTTGTTGGATTTATCACTGGTTGGTCGTCGGTAGTCAATATACTCTCTTTCCAACCTATGCGTGCATAGTTTACCTCGGCAGCAATAGAACAAATCGTATTGAAATACTTCTCGCAAGTGTATCGCATCGATAATCCGAACGTAATGCCTGTATGACTGTCTTGCGTCACCTTTGGCGTAAAACCTACGTTGCTCATAACATATCCGCCACTGAAGCCTATCGAGAGGTCGTTGCGATGGTCGCCTATCTGAGCCTGCATAACAGTAGGAAGCATTAGCATCAATACAACTGGAGCCACAAACTTAAGCACAGCACCCAGCGCAACATGTCTTAATCTAAATCTTAATAACATATATATAATAAGGTATAATTCCAACTTAATACGATATCGACTCCATCGTATGATTCGTCTTATAGTGAATCAGCATAAACGCCGAGTTCTGCATACCACCACCCTGCACAAACTTAAACTTCAACGGAGTCTGCAATGGTGTATATGTGCTCTGCTGACTTGTACCTGTGAACTTGCCGCCATACTTATGCAGTCCACGTATAAAGAACTGTGCATGATCGTAGCCCGTGATAGCAAATCGAGGCAAAGCCTGACGCATATCAGACTTGAACCATCTACGATAAGAACGCTCCAAGTTGGCTGTGCGCGAAGCAAGCGGATTATAGTAGAACGATGTTGGTATGTATGTGTCGTAGCGGTGATAATATTCAAGGTAAACCTTGGTATACATAAGCCACTCGGTATAGCCAAATAGCGAGATGCGCATGGCAGGTGCCGTAACCTTTAGTCCGTTAAGCTTTGCAAGAGTCACGTTAAGTTCTGGCGAGCGTCCTGTATTAAGCACTACAACGTTTTGCTTAGAGGCATCGAAAGCCTTGGCAAACATTGCCTCCGACGATTTAAGATTGGTTATGCTATAACCTATGCCCGCTGCCTCCATGCGCTTACGCAATGCAGATGTGAACATACCCTTGCGACTTGTTGTGTCGTTGCAATCAACAATCACAGCATGACATCCCTTGAAACGCTCAACAAATGCATTAACGGCCAACTCGTTCTGCAACTGCGGCAACTGATAAACCTGCATGATATGGTCGTTGGATGCCACATCGTTGCCACTGATAGAGAACGGTATTACAAGCTTAATGTTGTTGCGACGGCAGAAGTCGCCCATTGACTTTACCTGCTTAGTGTAAAGCGGACCAAATATAATGTCGCAATCCTTGGCATTGTTGTCGGCCAAAGTCTGCTGAACATTTGCATCGATAGGCACATTCCATGCTTTTACATCTGTGCTTATGCCCTGAGCCTTAAGACTGTCGCAAGCCATAAGTATGCCACGATAATACTCTACCATACGCTGACCGTCGCCATCTACATTGTGTAATGGCAACATCACGCCTATACGTACAGCCGAGCTACTCTTCTTTACTGCCGGTGTTGCGGGTTGCTGAGTAGACTGCACTGGTTGAGGTGTCGTTGTTACTGGCGCAGGTATAACAAGTTGGTCGCCCTTATGCAATGTATAGTCGGGCTTCTGCATATCCGGATTGGCAGAAATAAGCTGATCTATAGTGATGTTGTATTTCTTGGCAATGCCGTAAATGGTATCCTTCTTCTTAACCTTGTAAAGGTCCTGATACTTCATTGTCTGCGCCGACACAGCGGCGGCAAAGACAAGAGCGCACAGACAAAGAAACAATCTGATATTGCGTTTCATAATGTTCATACTGTTTAAGTTAACATTGTTTTGTTTTTTATTCTGCAAAAGTACACAAAATAACTTGTACAAAGAAATGTTTGTCTATAAATAACGTTATTAAACAGCCATTGAGTTTTGTGATGTGGGATATATTATATAACTTTGCACGTATGAACCACATCAGATTATTACTTTTCATCATAGCATGCCTCACCCTTCAGGCACATGCCGATGAAGTGCCAACTATCGACCCTCAAGCCACATTCATTACACCTGAGGGCGAGGAGACTGGCACAAGCTATTCGGGCTCTGCCCCACTAACAGTGCGCTTTGCTGCCAACGCCACCAATATAGGTATATATACTCCACACTATGAATGGCGTTTCTGCAAGGAAGGTACTAACACGCCCTACCTCATACGTTACGACGAGGATACCGAGTACACCTTCACCGAAGCAGGTGTAAGTACCGTTGTGCTGTATGCCACCTTTGTCAACGGAACCGACACCATTGCCTATACAGCCGATTATTGGGCTGATGCCGAACCTATAAAGGTGTCTATATCTGAGAGTAGTCTTGAATTTCCAAACGCTTTCTCGCCCAATGGCGACGGCATCAACGATATATACAAGGCCAAAAGCGGATACCAGAGTATCGTGGAGTTTCATGCTTATATCTTTAACAGATGGGGACAGAAACTGTACGAATGGACCGACCCTGCCGATGGTTGGGACGGCAAGTATCACGGCAAGGATGTTAAGCAAGGTGTATATTATGTATTGGTAAAGGCTAAGGGTGCCGACGGACGCAAATATGACATTAAGAAGGATGTCAATCTGCTGCGCGGCTATACCGAGACATCCGGCAACGGAGGCGAGCAATAAACACACAACGTATAACAATCATTATTGTTTAGTAGGGTAATAATTTATCGAATTCAATATAATTCATGAATAGCAATCAAGAAGAAGGTAAGATTAATGTTTGGGGCGCACGCGTCCACAATCTTAAGAACATCGATGTAGAGATACCGCATGGATCGCTTACCGTCATTACCGGACTGAGTGGTTCGGGTAAGTCGTCGCTTGCCTTCGACACAATATACGCCGAAGGACAACGTCGCTATATTGAAACTTTCTCGGCATATGCACGCAACTTTCTTGGTGGAATGGAGCGCCCTGATGTCGACAAGATAACAGGCTTAAGCCCAGTTATATCCATCGAGCAAAAGACCACCAACAAGAATCCACGCTCTACCGTTGGCACTACAACCGAGATATACGACTATCTGCGTCTACTTTACGCACGTGCCGGAATTGCATATAGCTACAACACGGGCGAACGTATGGTGAAGTATACAGAGGAGCGCATCGTCGAAATGATAAACACTAATTATGCCGGACACCGCATATACATACTTGCTCCTGTTGTAAGACAACGCAAGGGACACTACCGCGAATTGTTTGAGAGTCTGCGACGCAAGGGTTACCTATATGCACGCGTTGACGGCGAGGTTGTGGATATAACACCAGGCATGAAGACCGACCGCTACAAGAATCATAATATCGAGGTGGTTATTGACAAGATGCAGATGCGTGAGGGTTTTGACGACCGCCTACGAAAGACTATTGCTACTGCCATGAAGCAAGGCGATGGCATTGTGATGATTCTTGACAAGGACACTGGGGAAGCCAAGAGTTTTTCAAAACGACTTATGTGTCCCACAACTGGTCTATCCTATCGTGACCCAGCACCAAATATGTTCTCGTTCAACTCGCCAGAAGGTGCCTGTCCGCATTGCAAGGGACTTGGTTATGTAAACGAGATTGACTTAAAGAAGGTAATACCCGACAATTCGCTCTCAATACATGCCGGTGCAATTGTGCCGCTTGGCAAATACAAGAACCAGATGATATTCTGGCAGATAGATGCCATACTTGAGAAGATTGGGCTGAACATCAAGACTCCTGTAGCCGAGATACCCGACGACACCATGAGCGAGATACTTTATGGTTCGCTCGAGCAGGTGCGCATAGACAAGGCATTAGTGCATACATCATCCGACTACTTCACTACCTTCGACGGCGTAATTAAGTATCTGCGCACAGTAATAGAGAACGACGACTCTACAAGCGGACAGAAATGGGCCGACCAATTTCTTGCCACTTGCGAATGTCCCGAGTGTCATGGCATGCGTCTGTGCCGTGAGTCGTTGTCGTATCGTATATGGGACAAGAATATATCTGAGATTTCTTCCTTCGACATAAAGCAGCTATACGAGTGGCTTGACGAGGCCGAAGAGCATCTTGACGACAAACAACGCTCTATAGCCACAGAGATATTGCACGAGATACGCACTCGTCTTAAGTTCCTGCTCGATGTGGGTCTCGATTATCTATCGCTCAACCGACAGTCGGTTACGCTATCAGGCGGCGAGAGTCAACGCATACGTCTTGCCACACAAATAGGTTCACAACTTGTCAATGTGCTATACATACTCGACGAACCAAGTATAGGTCTACACCAACGCGACAACGAGCGACTTATCCACTCGCTTAAAAAGTTGCGCGACCTTGGCAACACCGTGGTTGTAGTGGAGCATGATAAAGACATGATGCTTGCTGCCGACTGGATTATAGATATTGGTCCGCGTGCCGGAATGCACGGTGGCGAGGTGGTTTTCCAAGGTACACCAAAGCAGATGCTGAAACAGCACACCATTACATCCGATTATCTTAACGGGGTAAGACAGATTGCCATACCTGCCGAAAGGCGCAAGGGCAACGGCAAAGCACTTACCATATACGGAGCAAGGGGAAATAACCTGAAGAATGTGGATGTGCAGTTTCCGCTTGGCAAGCTTATTGTTGTTACTGGTGTCAGCGGTTCGGGCAAGTCGACTCTTGTTAACGAGACGTTGCAACCTATACTCTCGCAACACTTCTATCGCTCGCTCAAGAAACCTATGCCATACGACCGTGTGGAAGGTCTTGAATATATAGATAAGGTGGTAAATGTGGATCAGTCGCCTCTTGGACGTACTCCACGCTCCAATCCTGCAACATATACGGGTGTATTCTCTGATATACGCTCCCTGTTCGTAGCTCTGCCAGAGGCCAAGATACGTGGCTACAAGCCGGGACGTTTTTCATTCAACGTTAAAGGCGGACGTTGCGAGACATGCAAAGGCAATGGATACAAGACTATAGAGATGAACTTCTTGCCCGATGTGCTTGTGCCTTGCGAGGTGTGTCACGGCAAACGCTACAACCGAGAGACATTGGAGGTGAGATACAAAGGCAAGAGCATTGCCGACGTATTGGACATGACCATAAACCAGGCGGTTGAGTTCTTCGAGAATGTTCCTTCCATACTACAAAAGATAAAGACAATACAGGACGTTGGATTGGGATATATCAAGTTGGGACAGCCATCCACTACTCTATCAGGTGGAGAAAGCCAACGCGTAAAACTTGCTACCGAATTAAGCAAGCGCGACACTGGCAAGACACTATACATCCTCGACGAGCCTACAACGGGTCTGCACTTTGAGGACATACGCATACTGATGGATGTACTGCAAAAACTTGTCGACCGTGGCAATACGGTTGTCATTATCGAGCATAACCTTGACGTGATAAAACTTGCCGACTATATCATTGATATAGGTCCGGAAGGCGGACGTGATGGAGGTCGTGTATTGACTGCTGGAACACCTGAGGAAGTGGCAATGTCTAAGGAAGGATACACGCCTAAATTCTTAAAAATGGAATTGGGAGAATAAACTATAATACAAGAAACTATGCAGTTACAGATAAATAATCTAAAGAAGTGCTTTGGGGATAAGACAGCCGTCGACATTCCTGATTTTAAAATAGACAATGGCGAGATAATTGGTCTGGTTGGCAACAACGGTGCTGGAAAAACCACTCTCTTTCGACTGATGCTCGACTTGCTGAAAGCTGATGAAGGCAGCGTTACTATGATGCCCAAAGCAAACGACACAGACGCAGAAGTAATAGAGGAGATAAATCCTGCCAAGTCGGAAGACTGGAAGACTATGACTGGTGCCTACATCGACACCAGCTTTCTTATCGACTTTCTATCCGCAGAAGAATACTTCGAGTTTGTTGGCAAGATTTCGGGATTATCTAAGGATGTAATAGCCGAACGTCTAAAGATGTTTGACACATTCATGAATGGTGAGGTGTTGGAACAGAAGAAATACATACGCGACTTTTCGGCTGGCAACAAGCAGAAAGTAGGTATTATTGCAGCTCTGCTTAACCAACCCCAACTCGTTATTCTTGACGAACCGTTCAACTTCTTAGACCCAAGTAGCCAAAACCAGTTGAAACGTCTTATAACCGATTTCAACAAACAAACTGGCGCCACTATACTTGTGTCGAGCCACAACCTGCAACACACCGTAGAGATATCTACACGTGTGGCTCTGCTTGAGCATGGTAAGATAATAGCCAACCTCGACAACTCGGAAGGCAAAGCCGAGGAAAAACTTGAAGAGTATTTTAACGTTTAGTAATGCAGCGCATAGCATGCTGTATGAAATAAAATGCTTACCTTTGCAGAGTGTATATATAAAAGCAACAAAACTATAAAACGTATATAGCTTAAACCTATGAACAAATCTACTTTAACAATGCTCGCTGCCCTTTTAGCAGCACCTATGTATGCTCAAGTAGCACCGCTCGGTGGCTTCTACTACGGACAAATGCCCCAGCCTTCGGGATGGGAATGGCAGAGTCCCGATTCTGTAGCCTACAACAAACAGCAACCACATGCATGGTTCTTTTCGTTTGCCAATAGCGACGAGGCAAGACGTGTGTTGCCAGAAAACTCTTCACTTTGGCAAACACTTGATGGTGAATGGCAATTTCATTGGGCCAAGAACCCAGATGAACGTCCTAAGGATTTCTTCCGCACCGATTTTGATGCCTCAACATGGGACCGTGTACAGGTGCCTATGAACTGGAATACAGCCGGAATGAATGATAAGGGCGAGTTTAAATATGGCTATCCGCTATACTCTAACCAGCGTGTCATCTTCCAGCATAAGGTAAAGGTGGACGACTGGCGTGGTGGTGTTATGCGCGCGCCACAAACCAACTGGATGACCTATCGCAACCGCAACGAGGTAGGTTCGTATCGTCGTTCGTTCTCTATCCCCGCCAATTGGCAAGGCAAAGAGATATACATCAACTTCGATGGTGTAGACTCTTTCTTCTATATCTACATCAATGGCAAGTACGTAGGTTTCTCAAAGAACTCACGCAACTTGGCTCAATTCGACATTACACCTTATTTAAATAGTAAGGGCGAGAATATTGTGGCTGTTGAGGTTTACCGCCATAGCGACGGCTCATTCCTTGAAAGCCAGGATATGTTCCGCCTTCCAGGTATCTTCCGCTCGGTATCGCTCACAGCCAAACCTAAGGTTCAGGTGCGCGACATAAAGGCTATACCCGATTATGACGCTACCTTCACCAATGCATCGCTTAAGATTTCGGCTGAGGTAAGAAACCTTACAACCAAGGCAGCCAAGGGCTACACCATTGACTACAAGTTATACGAAAACCGTCTGTATTCTGACGAGAACACTTTGGTGCCAAATATCGGCGCAACAGCTACTGTAGGCGAGGTTGGCAAGAACGGTCGCCTTACAGCCGATGTTACGCTAAACGCCGGCAACATCGTTAAGCCTTGGAGCGCAGAGGCTCCTCACCGCTACACATTAGTGGGCCAACTTAAGGACAAAAAGGGCAATGTGGTTGAGACATTCTCTACCATTGTTGGTTTCAGAAAGATAGAGATTAAGGATACACCTGCCGATAAGGACGAGTTTGGACTTGCTGGCCGCTACTACTATCTCAATGGACAGCCTATAAAGATGAAGGGTGTTAACCGCCACGAGAACAATCCGGCTACCGGTCATTATGTTTCGCGCGAGCAGATGCAACATGAGGTGTTCCTTATGAAACGCGGCAACATCAACCACGTACGCAATTGCCACTACCCTGATGCTCCATATTGGTACTACCTATGCGATAAGTATGGCATCTATCTTGAGGATGAGGCCAACATCGAGAGCCACGAATATTACTATGGCAAAGAATCGTTGTCGCACGTTAAGGAGTTCCGCAACGCACATGTAGCACGCAATATGGAGATGGTTCACGCTACTGTCAACAGTCCGTCTGTTGTGATATGGAGTCTTGGCAACGAGGCTGGTCCTGGCGACACCTTTAAAGACTGCTACGCCGCCATCAAGGCTTACGACACAAGTCGCCCAGTGCAGTACGAGCGCAACAACAATATCGTGGATATGGGTTCAAACCAATATCCGTCTATTCCTTGGGTTCAAGAGGCTGTTAAGGGCAAGTACGACATAAAGTATCCATATCACATCTCGGAGTATGCCCACTCTATGGGCAACGCAGTAGGCAACCTCGTTGACTACTGGAACGCTATCGAGAGCACCAACTTCTTTATGGGTGGTGCCATATGGGACTGGGTAGACCAGGCAATATACAATATCGACCCAAAGACCGGCAAACGCTATTGGGGATATGGTGGCGACTTCGGCATGGACAATAAGCCTAACGATGGTATGTTCTGTATGAACGGCATTATGCGCCCTGATCTCTCGCCCAAGGCTCAGTACTTCGAAGTTAAGAAGGTATACCAGAATGTTGGTGTCAAGGCTATTGACATGACCAAGGGCAGAATAGAGATATTCAACAAGAACTACTTTGAGCCGTTGCGCGGATACCAGATAGTATGGTCGCTATGGAAAGATGGCGAGTGCATAGAGAGCAATAAGAGTCTGATGGGAGCCAAGAACATTGTTGGTCCACGCGAACGTCAGGAGTATACTCTCGACTATGATTTTGCAAAACTCGACGCTAAGAGCGAGTACTTTGTAAAGATTCAGTTCCTGCAGGGCAAGGATATGCCTTGGGCAGAAAAGGGCTACGCACAGATGGAAGAGCAGCTTCTGGTAAAGGAAGCCACAGTCAAGCACGAGTCTCTTGCAACTGCAGCTGCCGACGACAGCAATATCTACTACACACAGGACGCAAAGAGCATAAAGGTTAAGGGCGACAACTTCAACGCTACATTCGACCTAAAGACTGGTGCAATTGAATCTCTGTCGTACGCAGGAAATACTGTATTTGCCGATGGCAACGGACCAAAACTCGACGCTTTCCGCGCTCCTACCGACAACGATGCCGGTATTGGCTACCCCAATGCATGGTTTAAGTACGGTCTTTACAACCTTGACCACAAGGTGGTAGGCCAGCCTATAGTGTCAAAGCTTAAGGATGGAGCGTTGCAGATAAGCCTTACTGTGGAGAGCCAAGGCAAGGAGGGTTGCAAGCAGGTATACGGCAATCGCGACCGCGACCCGCAGTCGGCCTACACCTTCAATACCGACAAGCACGCTCTGGGTAAGGACGACCTGAAATTTGCAACCAACCAGATATACACTATATATAAGGATGGTTCAATAGAATTGCAAAGTGCAATCTCTTCTAACCGTCCTAGTGTCATACTGCCTCGCATAGGCTACGCAATGAAGTTGCCTAAGACATACAACAACTTCGACTATTATGGTCGTGGTCCGGTTAACAACTACAACGACCGCAAAACTGGCCAGTTCATTGAACATCACCATGGCATCGTGGGCGAACAAGACATAATTCTGCCAAAACCACAATCTATGGGCAACCGCGAAGAGGTTCGCTGGTGCGCACTTAGCGAAAGCGGCAAGCCAGCAGTTGTATTCGTAGCCGACAACACCATGTCTGTATCGGCATTGCCTTGGAGTGCTCAGCAAATGACAGTTGTAGCCCATGCCAATGAATTGCCTGAGACAGACGGCACCTATCTGCATCTTGATGCCAAGGTAACTGGTCTTGGTGGTGCAAGCTGTGGACAAGGCGGGCCATTGTCTCCCGACCGCACATACGCACGTAACTATAACTTTGGCTTCGTTATTCGTCCTGCCACAGCAGTAGGAAACGAGGCTATGCTTAAGGCAGCACAAGTATCGCTCTCTGGCGAACAGCCTATAAGCATTGAGCACAAAGCCACTGGTATGGTTACACTTAGCAGTCCGGCACAGAACCGCACCATAATGTACAGCATTAATGGAGCCAAGAAAGCTGTTGCTTATAACGAACCGATAAACTTGCGTAATGGTGGAACCATAACAACATGGTATAAGGAGACTCCGAAACTTCGCACAACCATGACCTTTGATAAGGTAGACTTTGTGCCTCTGCAAGTTGTCTTCGCCTCGTCAGAGGAGCCCGAGGAGGGTGATGCCGTAAACATTGCCGATGGCGATGAGTCTACAATATGGCACACTATGTACTCTATCACACTGGCTAAATATCCTCACTGGATTGACTTCGACGCATCGGAGGAGAAGACAATGAAGGGATTCAAGCTTACACCTCGTCAGGACTCTGGTTATGGCCGTATCAAGGACTATGAGATATATGTAAGCAACGACGGCAAGAATTGGGGTGAGCCTATTGCCAAGGGCGAATTCGACCGCACCGCAGAAATGAAGAAGGTGATGTTTGACAAGCCTGTCAAGGCACGCTTCATACGCTTCCGTGCACTTAGCGCACACTATGGCGTAGACTATGCTTCGGCTGCCGAGTTTGCATTGATAGCAGATTAGACGGCAATTGCCAAATAACAGTACAGGAGGTAAACACTTCAAACAAGTGTTTGCCTCCTGTTTTGTTATTAGCACTTCAATAAACGAATACGTTATCATCGGCTTACAATAACGTTATCGTTTTTTACCCAAAAAAGAGTCTTATATTACTTAGCAATTTATATTATATTAAATGGGCAAGTAATATATATTAAATGGGCAAGTAATATATATTACTTTTGGATAGCATTTGACATATTCTTTCAAACGTTAAAATCGGACAGTATTGACAGAAAATCCAAGTAAACCTTGCTATTTTTCAAGAAATTTTGTTAAATTTGCAATGGCTCTCTAATCTGTATGTCAAATTGGGTTTACTCAATGTCGATAAGCAGACAGCCAACACCGAGCCGAAAGCAGAGAAGTCCAAACAACTTTCTCGGTTATGGGTGGGAAGAGAGTCAAGATATATAGAAGGCGTTTATCTGACGCTGTGTTTGGGACGAACTGGAATCTTGCAACCTCTCAGTATCTCACGCTTTTTTGTGTGTCTAATGTTTGCTATTTAATGCTAAACACAAAAATGATATGAACGCATTGGTTAATGCGCATACTCGGAATGATGACAACTTGTCTCCATGCACTGGAATTATCTCCAATGTCCTCCCCGAAGCTCAACGCTCACAAACTGGGGTGTCCTCGGACTATGTACATAAGAAAGAGTATCATTGGTTCGTATTGCGAGTGACATACAACAGAACCCAGAAAGCTTGCGACATCATCGCAAATGCAGACGTGCAGTCGTATATGCCTATGCATTATATAATAAAGAAAGAGATTGGAAAGAAGAAGCGTATTTTACAGCCTCTTCTTCCCAATCTCTTTTTTGTATATACCACCAGAGAAATCGCAAATTCCATTGTCAAGAAAAAAGACGAAGATACGCCTATTTTAAAGTATTACCTTGACAAGACAAGGCCTAAGGAGACAAACGGCAAACACCCTCCTCTTACCATTCCATTTGACGCAATGACAAACTTCATCAAAGCAACGAGCACAGAAAGCGACCATGTCCGTATTGTTTCTAATGAACAATGTCATTATAAAAGTGGTGACATTGTAAAAGTGATAGATGGTGAATTTAAAGGTGTTACAGGTAGAGTGGCTCGTATTGCTGGACAACAGCGGGTGGTTGTGGAGATTGCAGGGTTATGCATGGTGGCGACAGCCTATATTCCAAGCGCATTTTTAGAAGTTAAGTAAACATCCAATATCAACTAAAACCTTTTTACAATGAGAAAATTATTTGTATGTGCATTTGCTTTTCTCTGCCTTACAGCAAATGTATCAGCGCAAACAGCAAAGGACATTCGCAAAGAACGTCAAGAGATTCGTAAGGCTTCAAAAAGTGAACTAAATGAAAAGGCAACCAAAACAGCAAGAAAAGATGCTAAGAAACTCAAAAAGGAAGGTTGGATAACGGTTCCTGGGGCATTACCATTAGAGAAACAGTTGGACAAGTCTTACATGATGCAAATGGAGTATGACGAAGACATGTACCCCAAATACCTTATGGGTGAAGCTATGAGTATTGGCGAGAACTATGATGCAGCCAAGATGCAAGCTTTGGAATTGGCAAAGCAAAACCTTGCCGGTCAGATACAGACTGAGGTTACTGCATTGATTGAAAACTCCGTAGCAAACAAGCAACTTGCCAACGAAGACGCTACATCGGTAACGCAGAGCATCATGGGTGCAAAGAACCTTATCTCTCAAAGCATTGGTCGCACCATAATAGTAATGGAGTGTTATCGTGTCAAAACCAACAAGAATAAGGAAGTTCTTGTACGTATTGCATACAATGGAGCGATGGCAAAAGCCGCAGCTAAGCGTGCAATACAGGATGAGCTTAAAAGCAAAAGCGAAGATTTGCAGAAAAGACTTGATCAGCTCTTAGGATGGTAAAAAAGTATCTGTGTTGCTTTATATGTACAGTTTTCTCCATCTGCTGTTTCTCTCAGAAGATAAAAACAGTTGATGGAGAATACACATACGTTGTACCTGAGAATGTTAATTTAGACAAGGCTAAGTATATAGCATTAGAGCGTCTGAAAATACAACTTATTGAAGAAGAATTTGGCGCAACCGTATCGCAATCGAACTCCACATTGGTAAAAAATAGCAATGGTAAATCTGATGTTGACTTTGTTTCAATAGGTGGAAGTGAAGTTAATGGTGAATGGATTGAGACAATCGGCACGCCAAGATACAATATATATTATGAAAATAACATGCTCGTAGTGAGTGTAAAAGCAAAAGGACGGATAAGAGAAATCATCTCTACTGCTGTTGATGTCAAATCATTGGTTTTACGTAATGGCATAGAAGACAGGTTTGAAAGTGATACATTTAAAAGTGGTGATGACCTTTATATTTCATTCCAGTCGCCCACCAATGGTTATCTCGTCGTTTATCTTGTAGATACCGAGCAACGCGCATTCTGCCTTCTGCCATACCAAAACATGAAGGAAGGATTTTTCAATGTAGAAGCAAACAAACGCTATGTTTTGTTCTCTACCCAAACCGCTGCATCCGAACTAAAACCATACGTGGACGAATATACAATGACCTGTACACACGACCAGGAAATAAACCAATTGTATGTGATTTTCTCGACAAGTCCTTTCGTAAAGGCTATAGACGACAAGCTTGAGAAAGAACTTCCAAGAGAATTATCTAATGAGGACTTTCAAAAATGGTTGGCAAAATACAGGACCAGAGACACTAATATGGTAGTGAAGAAAACAACAATAACTATTCGTAAGTGATACATAAAATCTGAACTATATGGAGATACATTTAATAAAGACTACAAGAAAAGCACTTATTCTACTTTTTTTTATGTGCTTTTATTGTTATAACGTTTTTGCTCAATTAGATCAAACAGAGTATGAAAAAGCCATTCAACGCAAAGAATACAGATTTGCGTTAAAACATATAAGAGAACAGATATCAAATACTAAAGAGCCTGATGCCGATCTGTATTATAAAAGAGCTATAGCCTATGAAGGTATAGGAAATTATATATACGCCATTTCTGATTGCACTTCGGCATTAAAATACAATCCCAATGATGAAAAAGCTTATTTACTCAGAGGCAAATGTAAAATAAAAATGGGAGATCCTACTTATATTAAGGATTTACAAAAAGGAGGTAAAGAAGGTATCGCCATGCTCAAGAAACTTGGAAAAGAACCGACTACAACTACGCCTCAAAACGATATAGAAATCATATCTGATGTAGATACTGACATACCGGCAATGGGTAGAAATACCAACAACAAAACATTCGTTGTTATTATTGCCAATGAGAAATACCTTGAGAACAATATCTCGCAAGTGTGTTATGCACAAAAAGATGGAGATGTATTCAAACAATATTGTATTAAAACATTAGGTATTCCAGCTGAGAACATACATGTAAGAAATAACGCCACCCGAAACCAAATGAGATCGGAGATGAAATGGCTTAACAATATAGCAAATGCTTTTGGCGAAAAATCAAATATTATAGTTTACTACTCTGGTCATGGAATGCCTGATGAAGAAAACCAGAAAGCTTATTTGTTACCTTCTGACGGTATTGCCAACGATCCGGAAAGCGCATATTCATTAGAATCTTTTTACAACCAATTGGGAGCTTTGAACGTAAACAGCATAGTTGTATTTCTTGATGCTTGCTTTAGTGGTTTTCAGCGAGACGGAGGAATGCTGACAGCTACAAAAGGAGTCGCAATAAAACCTAAAGAAGAAAAACTGAACGGCAATGTTATAGTAATAAGTGCATCCAAGGGAGATGAGACTGCTTATCCTTATCAAGAGAAAGGTCATGGATTGTTTACTTATTACTTATTAAAAAAGCTTCAATCCTCCAAAGGAGACATAACGCTGAAAGAATTAGGAAATTACATTATTGACAATGTAAAGCAAACAAGCATGCGTAAGAATTCAAAAATCCAAACACCAACTATTTACGCATCTGAGCATAAGTCTGAATATCTCTTTAATTTAAAACTAAGAAACAACAAATGAAACAGCTATTAATATTATTGGCATGCTTACTTTTGCAAAATATGTCTTATGCCTTGCCTACAAGAAAGGTATTAGTAAATCTCAAACCGAGTGAAAGCTTATTAAGTGGAGAATATGTATCTAACATTCATGGTGATTCATACAACTTCCTGTGTGTTTTATATGACTCCATAACATACGACAATACAATAGTATATAACGGCATTCGAAAATTTACGGCTTATAACATTAAGTTATATTACATAGATTTGGATGATTTTAATAAATGTATTTATCAGTATTCAACAGAAGAGGGAGAGTGTATAAACATAGAAAATGAAATATACGGACCGTATGATAGAATTTTTTATGATCATGATCTTTTTCCAATGTGGTATTCAGGATCATCTCTACCAAGTACACACTATATAAATAGACATGAATTCTCTTTTATGCAAATGGGAGAAGATTTTTTTCATTATAATGATGGTACCATATATAAAATTAATGATTTTAAATCTGATTATATAAGTCCAAACAAAAAACACAAGGCTATCGTAGATGAATCGAAACGAATGGTTACAATAGATGGTTCAAATTATGTGCTACCGATTCCTGTAGATGAAATTATCAGTAAAAGCGCCCCTGATTTATGCCTTTTTGACGATGGTACATGTTATTATGTACAAGACGTCATATATGTCTGCGACAACAATGACTTTACAAAAGATACATATTGCTTTTATATAACACCATCTGAAGTAAAAGCAATAAATACAGAGATTGAGTATTTTGATTTTGATACACATGAAATTAAATTACTCAACAACAGACGAGATAACAATGATTCACATAATCCTCGAAATTTCTGGAACTTACCCGAAGTAATATATTCAGAAGAGAAAGGAGATTGGTTTATAACTTATGATTTTTATCTACAAGATAAAAGCAAAAGACATTCTTTTTTTGCTAAATGGGATCACGACTATATTCTTATCAACGGAAAAAAATATAATTATGCTTGCCCTATCAAGGCTTTTTATGACAACAAAAGCGACTCATTTAGATGGGTATCTATTGAGAAGAACCAAATAGTCATGTATAACTATAGTTTATAATGCCTATGCTTCTTGTTACTGTCATATCAGCAAGTTGTTTCTTTTTAGAATATAGAGCCGAATCGAGTAAAACAATAGACTATTTTAAGCAGCACACAGAAATTCAATCAGAACTTAGACGACATCTAAATGAAGAAGACAGTGAAATAGCACAAGTTATTGTCATGCCTGAGTTTAGTGTTTTCTCTAAAACATGCGATGCGTTAGAATACAGAACCATGTGTTTGTTTTATATTCTATATGGGACTACTGATTTCAGTATTGGACATTACCAAATGAAACCAAGCTTTATTGAAACACTGGAAACATACATATCTAAGGATAAAAATCTAAAGAAAAAATACCACAAGCTTATAATAAAGGAGAAAAACATAAAGAAATGCAGGAAAATGAGGATGGACAGAATGTTGTCACTCCATTGGCAAACAATTTATTTGGCAGCATTTATTGATATATGCAAAAATCAAACATCTAACATTTCTTTTAATTCAGTCAAAGAAAAAATAAGGTATTGGGCTACCTTATATAACTCAGGATTGGAGTTATCCGAAGCACAAGTTTACGCTAAACAGAAACAGAAGTTCTTTCCACGCTTTTATAAAGAATATAATTATTCTGATGTGGCATGGGACTTCTATCTACATTTGAAACAAATAAAACACTAAACAGATGAATAGGACTTGCTTACTTCTTATATTGTATATCTTATTGGGTGTGGACACAAGTAGTTTCGCAAATAATTACATTGTCGTATCAAAACAAAAATTAATGCTCTTTGTTGTTAACCCTCAACAAGATACTCTTTGTGCCATAAACTGTGCGGTTGGAACTAATTATGGCAACAAACAAGAAAAGGGAGATAAAAAAACTCCAGAAGGAACTTTTAAAATAACCAAGATACAAAAATCAAAAAAATGGACACATGATTTCAATGACGGATATGGGTATAGAAAAGGTGCCTACGGCCCATGGTTTTTCAGATTAAAAGTTCCAAACTTTGTTGGTATCGGCATTCATGGAACATGCTTCCCTGACAGCATCGGCACAAGAAGCTCTGAAGGATGTATTCGTCTGAGAAATGAAGATATATTGATTCTGAAACAATTCGTTTACATCGGAATGAAGTGCATTATAGAAGAAGACAATCCAGATAATACTCTATAACGTTCAATAGGAATATTTCATACGCCCTTTGTCAGTGTTTCAAATAATAAAAAAACAATATACAATGAAAAGATTTCTCTTCCTTATGCTTGTAGCATTGGCTGTGCACAATGTACAGGCACAAAACTATGAAAAGATGCTGTTTGTATTGAAAGATACCACAACAAAGAAATTTGGTTGTGTTGACATCAATGGAGAAACGGTAATGCCATTCAAAAATCAGTATGCTTCATTGCGAACATACTTTACCCAACAGGAATATGATAGTGGATATATGAATCGCAGTCGTTACGATGACGAGGAAGAAGCATTTCTACCTTATTCATTAGGATGGGGCTGGTTAAAAACTGAAAAGAACAAACATTCCGCGTTCAATAATAACAACAAGCAGAACTACGAGTTGTTGGATGTTAGTAGCGACAAGTATTTCATCGTCAAGAAGAATGGATTAACAGGAGCTGTTGATAGCATGGGACAACAGGTAATCTCCTGTATTTATGATGACATTATCCTTGACCATGAGAATATGAGACTTTTCAATCAACAAGACGGACTGGCTTCCGTTTTTAAGAATAAGAAAATGGGATGCGTCAACAAAAACGGCAAACTGGTCATTCCATGTATATATGATGACGATTTGTTTAATTTTAGAAGAGAAGGATATTGTATTGTTGCTATAAAAAATGGCAAAGAGGTATATCTTGACAAAAACGGAAAGATAACATCTGGTCCAAACAATACGCAAACAAACAAATCTTGGATTAGATGTCTCACTGAAGAGGATAAAAGCCTTGAGTTAATATGCGTAGAAAAGAATGGCAAACATGGTTGCATAGACAAAACAGGAAAACTTGTCATTCCATTTATTTCTGACACTCATATTTTCTTTAACAACAATGGTAATTATGCTGTCATCTCACAAGGTTGGAACGTGGATGAAAACAACTATGAGAGAGGAAAATATGGTTATATAAACAGAAAAGGAGAGATAGTCATTCCTTGCAAATATGCTGATGCTACCGATTTTATAGGTAAATATGCTATAGTAGACACACAAATATCAAGCGATGATGGAATCTCAGCAGAGTGTTTAACGGAATGTATTGATGAAAACGGAAAAGTCAGATACGAATTTGGCACAAATAAAGTATCTTATATTAATGGAAATGGCGTATATTACACAACTTTTACAAACGTTCAAAACATATCACCTTATCGCAATTTTTCCCTCTCTTCTAATGGTATTATTTGTAATAAAAATAGAGATGGTGGCTTTTCTTTTAAAGCATTAGACGGTTCTTGGCATAATGACTTGGGAAAACAAGTCTTTGATAAACTCACAGCGTTCGGCAGTTTTAAAAAAAACATTGCATTAGTTGAAAAGAATGGGCAGAAATGGTTTATCAATGAAAATGGTGAAAATATATTACATGACAAATTCGACAATATAGGAACAATTACTGTTGGACCTTATGGATGGGGGGATGTTGAAAGAGAGATTCCTTTCATTTTGAATGACAGATTCATTCTTTCAGAGAAAAATGGGTTACAAGGACTTATTGATATTAAGCAAGAGAAAATTTTGACTCCATGTATTTATGAAGAAATAGGAGGTGTTTCTAAAGGAGGAAATTACTGGAAAGAACAAATTCATCAAAATATGGTGAAGGTCAAGAGAAACGGCAAATATGGATATGTGGATGTTGGGACTGGAGAAGAAATTATACCTTGTGAATATACTTATCTAACAGCCCGTTTCAAGAAATTCCAATATCTCTACAACAACCAAAAGTCAAACATTGACGAAAATATTCCGGTTTGCAAAATATCTAACAATAAATGCTATGCTGTTATTATCGCAAACGAGAAATACACAAGAGAACAAAATGTACCATATGCGTTGAATGATGGAAAAACATTCTCGGAATATTGTAAGAAGACTCTCGGCATTCCTGACAACAATATCCACTATGCAGAGAACGTAACACTTAATGACATCAAATATCATTTATCATGGCTTAAAAACCAAGTAAAAATGGCAGGTGACGATACTAAAGTCATTTTCTATTATGCAGGACACGGTATTCCTAATGAGTCTGACCGTACATCCTACATACTACCAAGCGATGGCTTTGCTTTCGATATCAATACAGGATATAGTCTTAAAGATTTATATAAAGAATTAGGTGACTTACCATCCAAAAACATCATAGCCTTTATAGATGCCTGTTTCAGTGGCGCACAAAGAAATGAGCAAGCTAACGCTGAAGCAAGAAGAGTTGCTATCAAGGCCAAGCCAGACACGCCTACTGGTAAACTTGTTGTATTCTCAGCAAGTCAAGGCAACGAATCCGCACTTCCATACGATAAGGAAAGACATGGTATGTTCACTTATTATCTTTTGAAAAAGCTGCAAGAAACATCTGGAAATACATCTTTAGGAGAATTAACAGACTATGTGAAGGCAGAGGTTTCCAAACAAGCTTTCAAGGAAAAGAACAAAACACAAACTCCATCTGTATACAATTCGTCAGAACTTGAAGACTGGAGAAACATCACACTTAAATAAATAAAGCGATGAACAAAAACAAACTTTTGCCTATATTGTTTTGGGGATTGTTAGCTTCCACAAACGGCTTTGCCCAAAACAATAATCCTCGCAAGGCATACGATGACTTCAAAAAGCAGGCACAACAACAATACTATGATTTCAGAACGCAAGCCAACGAAGAATATGCCGCTTTCTTAAAACGAGCATGGGAGCAATATAATGTTCTACCTGCCATTCCCAAACCCAAGGACGAGACTGTGCCACCTATCACAATCCCCGAAGAGGATAAAAACAAGCCTATTGAGAGCAATCCAATACCTATCAAGGAAGTTGTTGTGCCACCTACCCCCAATCCACAACCTACGCCTATCGCACCTATCAAAGAGGACTCTCAACCACAAGAAAAGACGGTTGAATTTATTTATTGTGGGACAAAATACCAAGTTCGCCTTAATAAGGACCTAAATCTGTCTCTCCAAGATTGTAGCAACGAACAGTTATCTAATGTCTGGACACAACTGTCAGCAGAGGGCGTGCTCAACAATACCATAAGAGACTGTCTTGCAATAAGAGTTGGCAGGAACTTGTGCGATTGGGCATACCTAAACTTATTGTCTTCATTTTCAAAAGCCATGTATGGAAATTCCAATGAAGCGACAATGCTGACTTCTTATATTTATGCCCAAAGTGGATATAAAATGAGATTAGGAAGAAATGAGCAACACATATATTTATTATATGCAAGTGAACATGGAATTTATGATATTTCATATTTCGATATAGATGGACTTAAGTTTTATCCATTCGAATGTGACAAAGACAAGCTGGAGATATGTGACGCTTCATTTCCTAAAGAAAAACCTTTGTCTTTGTATATTCCTCAAAATCAAAAGTTTGAATACAATGCAAGTGATGTAAGAACTTTGACTTCGAGGAGATATCCAGATGTGCAAGTTCAGGTTCAAGTAAACAAAAACTTGATAGAGTTCTATAATACATACCCCTCTTCAGAAGTTAATGCTAACTTTATGACGAGATGGGCAATGTATGCCAATACGCCATTGGATGCGAAAGTCAAGGAAGAACTTTATCCTGCACTAAAGGAAAAAATCAATGGCTTGAGCCAATTAGAGGCAGCAAACAAATTGCTTAATTGGGTTCAAACTGCCTTTGTTTATGAATATGACGATAAAGTGTGGGGACACGACAGAGCCTTCTTTGCAGAAGAAACTTTATATTATCCTTATTGTGACTGTGAAGACAGATCTATACTATTCAGTCGTTTAATAAGAGACTTATTGGGATTGAAAACTATCTTAGTGTTTTACCCAGGACATTTGGCAAGTGCTGTATGTTTTACAGACAAAGTCGCAGGAGATTATATTATGTTAGATGATAAGCGATTCATCATTACCGACCCTACATACATAGGGGCTCCTGTTGGGAATACAATGCCTGATATGGATAATACACAAGCAAGTGTGATACTTTTAGAATGACACAATCATAAATAGCATTTATAATTAAAGATAGCGGATGGAGTTGATTATACAACAACCATCCGCTTTTTTGTTTGTCTATATATGATGCGACAAGCCGATATTATGGTTAAGAACCGTTAACAACCGTTGATAATCCTATACTTTATACGTTAGTCTAATAAAACCATAAGGAAGACACCAGGTTGAAACAAAAAATTAGAATGGGTATGAAATATCTCTTAACCAAAATCGCGCGCCTGCTATTCGTTTGCATAGCAGCGCTATTGGACCAGATTGCCAATCCATTCACATGGAGTTGGAAGAATTCAAGTAATGAGATGAACAGCAAGTATTTCGACCGCAAGCAGTTTGGTTATGGTGTGGATAGTCATTGCTATATAAAATTGGGCGCTACCTATGTGTTTGGATTCGGCAAACACGTAAAACAAAATAATGAGGCTTCAAGACAAAATGGTGCCGGTTCGGCAATATTGAAATAATTATACCCCAGGTCGGAAATTGTCAAAGGGTTTATAAATCTTCTCCAAATAGAACAGCAAGGCATACACCACTGCCACAACAAGATAGACAAGCCATAACTGCACATTGCTAAGCTCAATACCGTCGACACTTGCAGCTGGCAACGATGACACCCAAGCAAGCGACAATGTCAATGCCTTAGCAATCCATCCTACAGCTATTGCTACCAAACCCTGAAGACATGGAACGAAAAACAACGCATACATAACTACCGATAGATAAATAAGGACTGTTGCCAATGGGATGGCTATGAAATTGGAAAGAAGAAAATAGCATGAGAAACGTCCAAAGTAATATGCCACGAGCGGTGCAACCATAAGTTGAGCTGACAACGAAACAACTATCATAGAGAAACACCAATTAACCAATGGATGTGTTTCAAGATATTTATGGCTTACAAACACACGCAGCCGGTCGTTGAACAACAGAATGCCAAGAACAGCAAGGAAGGACATCTGGAAACCTACATCCCACAAGCTCCACGGACTGGCAAGCAACAACACCAATGCTGCAAAGGCAAGATAATTGAGCGACACATTATTGCGCTGCAACATCTGTGCAAACGTAAACAATGTGAGCATAAAAGCCGAACGCAGCAAACTCAATGGCATGCCAACCATTGCTGTATATCCCCATACGGCAATAATGATGAATGCCAACATCAGTATGTTATGCCTCCTTCTACCAAGAAACATTACAAGCAAAGCGTATAGTATGCCAAGATGCAAACCCGATAGTGCCAACACATGCGAAGCACCTGATACCGAGAAACTTTCGCGCAACTCGGCCGTAAGACTGCTCTTGTCGCCAAGTGTCATAGCTGCCACTACTCCATATGCCTCATTGGATATGGCAAGCTCACGATAGCGCTTAAGTAGTTTCTCGCGCAACGTCATGCACCTAAGTTGCACACGTTGCACTCCCGACAAATGGTCAAGTTGTACAACATCACGTTGCCATGCTCCATCACGCAGAAAGCAACGCGCCACAATATCGTGAACCTTTAGCCAACGCTGATAGTCGAAGTGGGTTGCTATATTATATGCTCCACCTTTATTATATGCACCATGTTGGCTTGAATAATCATCAATATCCAAGAATTGCGTATAGCCAACAATGCCATCGCCTATAGACAAAGCAGATATGTTGTTCGCATCTTTGCCTTTAGGTAGATAGGCATATACACGATGACCGGCAAAACGTCCGTCGGCTATTGTCAACTCGCAACGCAATGTCTTTGTGCGCTCAACCGGCAATGAAGACACTACAGCCGAGAAAGGTTCGGAGGTTTGGATAAAATAGAAATGCGACCGTTCTACACTCATGCTCATGCGCAAAGCGCCACCTATTATGATGCAGCCAAAAAGCATGAGGCTTTGCACCATTGGCCTTACATTAGTGTTATAGGCTACAAATGCCGCAGCCACAGCCACAACAAAGATGCCAAGCCATATACGCACACCCACTACATCGGCAAGCACATCGCCCAAGGCAATGCCTAAGATAAGCATTGCCACAACCCTGACAAGCGGATTAAGCTGCAACGTGCTGTTCATATACATTACTTCTGCAGTTTGGAACCTTCAATACGCTTGGGACACACATTAGCCAATTCGCATTTATCGCAATGCGGCTTGCGCGATGTGCATACATATCTGCCATGAAGTAAAAGCCAATGGTGGGCACGAGCAAGATCAGATGCCGGAATATGCTTTACAAGTTCTTGCTCTACTTTAAAAGGAGTGTCGGCTGTACGCGGAACAAGTCCAAGACGATGGCTGACTCTAAACACATGAGTGTCTACTGGCATTGCCGCCTGTCCAAACGCAACCGCCTGCATAACATTAGCTGTCTTGCGACCTACACCAGGCAACTTAAGCAAGCTGTCAAAGTCGGCTGGCACTTCTCCCATAAAATCATTAACCAGCATCTGCGACAACTCCACAAGATGACGTGCCTTGGCATTGGGATAGCTCACGCTCTTTACATATTCGTATATCTCTGCCTCATCAGCCTCAGCCATAGATTGAGCGTCGGGATAATGTGCAAACAACTCGGGTGTTACCTGATTGACACGCTTGTCGGTACATTGCGCACTAAGCACAACGGCTACAAGCAACTGAAATATTGAACCAAACTCAAGCTCGGTTGTAACCTCGGGATGAAGCTGTCGAAAATAGTCGAGTACGTAGGTATATAGTTGTTTCTTTGTCATATCTGTCTTCTTTCGTAATCATCCAATAGCATTATATTGATTGGAAGTATTTTGAATTTCAAAGATACAACTTTTTAATGAAATACGTACGTCTCTTTAAAGATATTTTTATAAGATACTAATATTGCCAAACGCTACGATTTCATTATTTTCCAACTCCTAAACAGATAATTAAACTATCCAACAAAACGTTGTCAGCAAAAATTCTTGCCGTTTTTATTTATTCTTATTAACTTTGCATACAGAGATAAAAATGAAACTAATCTAAAGATACCACAATTTATGCAATCAAGAAGAAACAAAGGTAAGTTGTTGCGCCAGTTGCGCGACTATGGCATCATCACTATCGCAATGATGTTAGGCGTTATCGGCCTCAACCTATTCCTGCTGCCAAACGAGATAACCACTGGCGGCATTATGGGTGTGGCATCGATTGTGTATTGGGGAACTGGCATCCCAGTACAAAACACCTTCTTTGCGCTTAACGGCGTGCTGCTAATTATAGCCTTAAAGGTACTAGGATGGCACTTTTGTGCCAAAACTATTTATGGAGTAGTAGTATTCACAGTAGGCTCGGCTATACTGCAGAGCGTTATACCTCCAGGACTGCATCTGCTTGCCGACCAAAAGTTTATGGCATGTATGGTAGGAGCTGTGTTCTTGGGTACAAGCATTGGTATGGGTCTCTCGGCAGGAGGCTCTACTGGTGGTTCGGACGTTATAGCGGCTATGATACACAAATATCGCGATGTTTCGTTAGGCCACATCATCCTGTTCTGCGATCTTACAATTATTACATCTTCGTATGTAGTGCTGCAAGACTGGGAAAAGGTACTATATAGCTACGTGCTACTGTTTGTCATCTCGTTTGTTGTAGACCATTTGGTAAACTCGTTGCGCCAAAGTGTACAGTTCTTCATCATCTCTGACAAATATCAGGAGATTGGCGAGGCCATAAACGGGATAGCCGATCGAGGTTGCTCTATGCTAAATGGTAGCGGATTCTTTACGAAGAAAGACATCAAGGTGATATTCTGCATAGCAAAGAAGAGCGAGTCGAACTTTATCTTCGAACTAATTGATGAGATAGACCCTAATGCCTTCGTAGCACAGTCGGCCGTTGTAGGTGTATACGGACAGGGATTCGACCGTGTCAAGGCACATCGAAAGCTCAATCTGAAGGAGTTGCGCGAGAAAATGCAGCAGAATAAGGAATAACATAAAACAACATCGTCTTACTTTAAGTATAGATGATGTTGTTTTTTTGTTGTCCGTTTGTAATAATCACATGCTCTATCTTGCTCTTGAGCTTTACAATCTCCAGGCTGTCGGTCTTTTTCTTAGCCGATGCTGTCGGGCACAAGATCAGCAGCACAACCACGTTGAGTGACTGATCTTCAGCAAATAACACACAGCAGAAACAACACCCCACTTATCCTTATAGCTTATAAAGACAGCGCCGCCGAAGACGATAATATCTTCGGCGGCGCTACTTATTATATAATGTATTTATTACTTCTTCTTTGTATCTGCAGCCTTTGCCTCCTTAGGAGCCTGCTTGTAAGCCTTGTTAAGACCTGCGATAACCTCGTTGGTGATGTCGTGTGTCTTGTCAGCATAAAGGATATTATCGCCAGCCTTTGAAAGGATAAGGCTGTACTTCTTGTCCTTATTGTATACAGCGAGGAAGTGCTGGATAGAGTCGCGCAGAGCGTTGTTGTACTTCTCTGTCTCTGCTTGGAACTCAGAACTCAGACGCTGGTTAAGAGCCTGAAGATCATTGTTCTGCTTCTGAAGAGACATCTGTATCTGCTGTGCCTGCTCACGTGTGTAAGCATTCTGCTGTACCTTCTGCTGGAAGTTGGCAGCTGCAGCCTCAAGAGCTTGCTGCTTCTGTGCAAGAGTGTTCTGGATATTCTGACCCTTCTTCTGAAGGATGAGCGAATAGTCCTTGCAGAACTTATACTGCGACATAATGCTGTCTACCTCTACAAAGGCAACCTTTGTGTCAGTAGGAGCTGTCTGTGTAGCAACTGGTTTGTCATCAGCCTGCGACTTCGACTTGTCGCAAGAAGTAATTGTCATTACAGCCATAGCAGCAACGGCAAGTGTACCAAAAATGTTTTTCTTGTTCATATCTATTATTTATTATTATCAAATTGAATCAAAACTCTCAACTCAAAAGTCAAAACTCTTAATAGGCTCCGTTCTTGTCTCTTGCCTCTCTGTCTTGATCCATAACACAGTGTATTCCGAGTTTACGCAAACCCGGATTGTCGTGTACGTGCTGTGACGAGAACTTACCATTGCGCTTGAGCAGCAACTTTATTGAAAGCAATGCAAATGCTATAGCAATAATTAACAGGCTTAAAAGCAAAAGTTTAATCATTTTTATTAACTTTGTATCGGAATGCAGCAAACCACATCCAATATATTTGTTATACCTTATATATTATATATGGTTTCGACATACCTCACCCCAGCGGGCAAAGCACAGCGAAACAAATAACTCGCTGCAAAGGTATAGTAAATCCGCCGCATATCAAAATAAATTATTGAAAATTCAGATTAATATTGTTTCAACATAAAGAAATTAAGAAAAAATGAGTAATTGTGAATTGAAACCTGCTCGCGTATTCGAGCAGTTTGCTGAAATCAACAAGATTCCTCGTCCTTCTAAGCACGAGGAGAAGATGATTGATTATCTTAAGGAGTTTGCCGAGAAGCGCAACCTTGAGCACGAGGTAGACGAGACTGGCAACGTCATTATCCGAAAGCCTGCCACCAAGGGGCACGAGAATGCTCCTATGGTAAGCCTTCAGAGCCACATGGACATGGTATGCGACAAGCTTGTAGACGTTGACATCAACTTCCAAACAGATGCTATCCAGACATACGTTGACGGCGAGTGGCTTACAGCTAAAGGCACAACACTTGGTGCAGACGACGGTATTGGCTGCGCTATTGAGTTGGCTATCCTCGACAGCGACGATATAGAACATGGACCTATCGAGTGTGTTTTCACACGCGATGAGGAGACAAGCCTCACTGGTGCTATGGGCATGAAGGCTGGTTTCATGAAGGGCGATATGCTTATCAACCTCGACTCTGAGGACGAGGGACAAATCTTTATCTCTTGCGCTGGTGGCAAGACAACATCTGCCAAGTTTACATTCACACGCGAGCAAGCTCCTGAGGGTTACTTCTTCCTCCAGGCTTCTATCAAGGGTTTGAAGGGTGGACACTCTGGCGACGATATCAACAAGAAGCGCGCTAATGCCATAAAGATTCTCACACGCTTCCTTTACAAGGAGCAGGAGAAGATGGATCTACATCTTGCATCATTCAACTCTGGCAAGTTGCACAACGCTATTCCTCGCGATGGTGTTATCGTATTTGCTGTACCTGCAAGCGAGAAGGAAACTGTACGTGTAGACTGGAACGTATTTACAGCCAATGTTGAGGAAGAATATCACGTTTCTGATACAGCAATGGAGTTCAATCTCGAAAGCGCAGAAGCAACTGCCGTTATCGAAAAGGGCGTAAGCCACCGCTTCATACTTGCTATGCAGGCTGTAGACAATGGCGTGTTTGCTATGTGCCAGGACGAGGCTCTTGCATATATGGTTGAGACATCTAACAACGTGGCAAGCGTAGCTACTTCTGAGAACGAGATTAACATCATCACTTCTCAGCGCTCTAACGTTATGAGCAACCTTGAAAACGAGACCAACACTGTTAAGGCAGCTTTCGAGCTTGCTGGCGCTGAAATTAAGATGAGCGACGGTTATCCAGCATGGAAGATGAACCCAGACAGCAAACTCACAAAGGTTGCAGTAGAGTCATATAAGAAACTCTTCGGCAAGGAGCCTATTGTTAAGGGCATTCACGCCGGTCTTGAGTGTGGTCTTTTCTCTGAGCGCTATCCTAACCTTGACATGGTTTCGTTTGGTCCTACTCTGCGCGATGTACACACACCAGACGAACGTCTGTACATTCCAACCGTACAGATGGTATGGGATCACTTGCTTGACATCTTGAAGAACGTGTAATGGATTGTTATAAAAATCCTTGACACGTGGTATTTTATTATACTGTATTCAATGAAATACTGTATATTATGAATATATAGTTTTTAATACTATATATAATAAGGTAGCGGAGGACATAGGCCTCCGCTTTTTTGTTACATAAAGACATAATTATGTCTATTTACAATATTATTTATATTTTTTGTTACATTTTATTGCATTTATAATTATTTTTATTACATTTGCATCATCATTTAGCAACAACAAACAATAAAATGTAAAGATTATGAGAAAATTTACACTTTCTGTTGCTTTAGCATTGGGTTGCACTTATAGCACTTCTGCACAGATACCAAGCCTACTGCAAAGCAAACTAATAGATACACAAAAAATAAAGACGGCCGCCAAAGAAGCCAACGACTTATGGAAGCCATCACACGAAACTCTTTATATGCCCAATGACAACGATAGTTGGACCAAGGACTCTGAACACTATTACACATATGATACATTTGGCAATATACTTGTATCACTATCCGACGATGGAAAACAGAAGATAAAGATTGTAAGCACATACGACGAAAATGGACAGCTTCTTACCGAAACCACTTATCGCACTGACAATGGTTCGGACGAACTAAAACCTCGTATGATGAAAGAATACACATACGATCCTTATATCCACGACCTTGCCACGTCTTTTTTCTTTAGTACCATCAGCAATGGAGAGTGGCAACACTTTTATGGCAGTTGCTACAAACGAACTGTTGAGCGCGACGACCAAGGTAGAGTTACAAGCATAACTAAGTCGATTCTTGATGCTCCCGACCACTACACTGACCAAATAAAGAGTCTGTTCACATATAATGGTACAAGCAAGGCTCCCGTTTCATACGAATACCAAACATCTAATGGTAGCACACTAACTACATCTGCCAAATACGTGGATCTGAAATGGGCAAAAAACACAGGCGAATACCTTGGTGCCTACTCTACCAACTGGTTTACTAACGGCAACTTCCTGGAGTCGGCAACTATTAAAAGCGATAGCTATGGCGATATTCTCCTAACAGCTACAGACAAGGGCAACGGCTCGTATGAGGTAGAGCAGACATACACAGCCGAAAGTCTAAAGTCGCAGAAGGAAATACAGAAATACGAGACTTTGGATGATAACGGCAGTTTCAAATACAGCGATCTCTTCTATTTCAATACCGAGGGCAATGCCGCAACCGACGACGATCTATATCAGGGTACAATAATTGAGACTTCATACGACGACCATAAAAACATTGTGTTGTACGAAAGTCGCAATGTGTCGCAAACCGGCATTGAAAACGCTAAGATTGCCGACGGCATACGCAACGAATACGTTTACGGTGGAGAACATGGCGAGATAACCCAGACCACTACATGGACTTTCAGCTACAACGACAATGAGTATATGCCCGACTCAAAGGTTGTTGCCGACGATTTTACAAATGTTTCAACAGGAATAAGCCACTGTACAATACAACAGAAAAGCAAGCATAACGCCAACGGAGTATACACATTGCAAGGTGTAAAGGTTGCTCAATCGGCTACCGCCACACTACCCCACGGCATATACATCATAAACGGAAAGAAGATTATAAAATAACTCAATATCACAAACAAAAACATTCAATGCTTATGAAAAATTTTACACTTGCCGTACTTACGGCTACATTCGTCGCCACTGGCGCTTTTGCACAGACATCTGCCGACAAGAACATACTGCCAGTAAAAACTAAAGCTCTGCTTGAAAAGTTTGAAAAGAATATGCATGCTGTTAAAACCATGCCGGCAACAATTAAGACTATGCGCGCCAAACGTGCCAATGAGGCTGCTATATGGAAACCACAGCACGACATCCAGTACTCGTACGATGAGGGTTGGGATAAGGATGCAGAGAACAATTATACCTACAATGCACAAGGTCTTGTACTGACTCAGGTACTTGATGCAGGTGGTGACTTTACAAAGCTCGAGAATACATACAACTCTAAAGGTCAAATAACCCACCAAATTATGTCTATTTCTGAGGACGGTAAAACATACGAAACTTACTCGGAACGTGTTCAGGAATATGACGAGCAAACTGGATATACCACAAAATATGAATCTAAAGTATCAGATGGAGAAGGTGGCACAACGACTGGTAGAGGCTCCAACTACACAACTATCGAGCGAAATGGCAATGGCAATATTACCAAACTGACCAAATACACAATGAGCGGTGGCGAATACGCTGAAAGCGAACGTATGGAGATTGAATATGCCAATGGCGGAAATGCTCCTACAACCATCACATGCTATGGTTATGACGAGGACGATGCAACATATGGCATAACAGAGACATATACCGATATGACTTGGACTAAGTCGGATGGACAATTAACCAGTACCGACCCGTTAGACCTTATCAGTGAAACCAACCAACTGAAGTCATGCACTATTCCTGGAGACGATATTACATTAAAGTTTAATGTAGACGCAAAGGACAATGGAGCCTTCACCATCAGAGTCACATATGATGGATACCCAGCTTCTGTGATATATGCAGAGGAAAAGTTGGAATTCACCGACAACAACGGAAGCTACCGATATGGTATGTATATTTATAACTATAACCAGGTAGTAAGCGCCAGCTATATTGAAGAGAAGTTTGATGACCATGGCAATAGCATCCTACAAGAAGAATGGGAAACTTCGGAAGAGAATATGTATGCCGAAAACAGCAATACAGGTGCTGTACTTGTTGAAGGCATTAAGCACGAATACAAGTACGATGGACCTCACGGAGAGATGACCGAAGACATTGAGTCGGATTACGACTCTGACGAGGATGCATACTTACCATACATGAAGGTGACATACGACTCATTCGTTGACGCTACTGTAACAGCCATTAATGGTATAAATGACAATGCCAACGAACCTGCCACATTCTACAACCTACAGGGTATGAAGGTCAATGGCAATGCTAAAGGACTCTATATCATGAAGCAGGGCAGCAAGACTGTCAAGATAATGAAATAAGTATAGCAACATACAAATCGAGTAGGAGGAAAACGAAGCAGTTTTCTTCCTACTTTCGTTTTCCGACCT
>ERZ1034952.183-NODE-183-length-57534-cov-9.446180_pt1 | contig 57534 bp, 55 predicted proteins | sample MGYA00520625_ERZ1034952 | MGnify/ENA primary metagenome ERZ1034952 (study PRJEB33766, sample SAMN09781773) | gut metagenome | biome: gut microbiome | host: Homo sapiens | place: Madagascar | study: EMG produced TPA metagenomics assembly of the PRJNA485056 data set...
GAGCTGGTGATGGTGCACCCGGAAAAATTCTGCCGGTATGCGGAAAAATTTCTGACTATGCAATCGGAGGAAAGCATAACATGAGAGAAAAAATCAAGCTCTCTGGCGTGCCGGAGACTATGCTGCAAACCGTTTATGCAAGGGCGAAAGAGAGCCGGGGACGCGGCGCGATTCACGATGCAAAAGCGGAGGAAATCATCGAGAAGCTGGACTACAATTTTTCCCTTGCGGACAAGGATACGGCCATGCACAGCGGCGTTATCGCCCGCACCATCGTGCTCGACCGGATGACGAAGGAATGGCTTGCGTCGCACCCCGGCGCGGTGGTGGTCAACATCGCCTGCGGGCTGGATACCCGGTGCTACCGGATGTCGGGTTACGCACATTGGTATAACCTCGACCTGCCGGAAACGATGGCGGTGCGGGAAAAGCTTCTGCCGGAAAGCGGCACGATTTCGCAGATTGCCATGTCCGCCATGGAAGATTGGGGCAGCGAAATCAGCGAGCAGAATGTGCCGGTGCTGATTGTCATTGAGGGGCTGACCATGTATCTGAACGCAAAAGATGTGCAGCAAATTTTTGCAGTGATTTCCAGCCGTTTTTCCCAAGCCACTATATTTGTGGAAACCATGAATCCTGCGATGGTGCGGCACTTCAAGGAGAAATCCATTGACGCAAGCAACGCAAAATTCAACTGGGGAATCAAGAATGGGAAAGCACTTGCCGAACTGCTGCCGGATTTTCGCTTTGTGGAGGAACACAGCTTAACCGAGGGCATGGCGGCATTTGCGCCAGTTTACAAGCTGCTGGACAGGCTGCCCGCCGTGCGGAATATTTCCAATAAGATCATCGTTCTGGAAAAGGAGTGACAAAGGATGTCGTTTTTCGAAAACACCCGCAAGCCTGTGGGGCTTGGCGGGAAGCTCATGGTCGCCATGATGAATTTGGGTCACAGCCCTGTGGCGCGGTGGGGGCTTCAATTTCTGAATGCTGCACCGGATGCCAAGGTGCTGGACTGCGGCTGCGGCGGCGGGGCAAACATCAAGAGACTTCTGAAAAAATGCCCGCAGGGGATCGTGAAGGGCATCGACTATTCGCCCGTCAGCGTGGAGAAATCCAAAAAGGTCAACGAAGCCGCCATCGCGGAGGGCCGCTGCGCCGTTCTGCAAGGCAGCGTGGCGGATATGATCTTCGCAGATGACTGGTTTGATGCGGTCACGGCCTTTGAGACCGTCTATTTCTGGCCCGATCTGCCGCAGTGCTTCCGGGAGGTTTACCGGGTGCTGAAGCCCGGCGGAACCTTTCTCATCTGCAACGAGAGCAGTGGCGACACGGACAAGGATGAGAAGTGGACGGAGATCATCGGCGGTATGACCATATACAGCGGCGATGAGCTGAAAACATTTCTGGAAAACGCTGGATTCTGCAATGTTCAAATCCATAAAAACAAAATGGGCTGGCTCTGCGTGACAGGACAGAAGCGGGAGAAATAAGAAATGCTGCTGTAAGGAGGAAATACCGATGTCAAAGAAAGCCACCGAGTTTCAGAAAAAGGAAATGAGTAAAATGTACCGGGGCAAGGAGATTTTCAAGCCCCTGAACACCGGCTGGGTGGACGAGCACGTGGCCTGCGTGCGGGAGTGGGTGGCGAACATCTTCTTCTACCGCAATGGCGATACCACCATCATGATCGATGCCGGGTACAACTACGACCGGCTGGCGGAAAAAATGGGCTGGCTGGGCATTGATCCGAAGTCGATACACCATATCCTTATCACCCATCAGGACACCGACCACGTGGGCGCGGTGGAGGCAGACAGCCTCGGCCTGTTCCGGAGCGCAAAGCTCTATATCGGTGAGATTGAAAACCGGTATCTCACCGGCGAGGTGCGGCGAAAAGTCATATATCATCTCTATAAATTGCCGCAGGTCACAATTAACAACGAAAAGGTGCTGCTGCATGACGGCGAGACTTTCGAGATTGACGGCATCAAAATTGAGTGCTTTCTCGTCCCCGGCCATACATGGGGGCATATGGTCTATCTCATTGACGACAAATATCTCTTCACCGGCGACACTCTCTGGTTCGGCGCGGACGGCGGCTACAGCTTCATTTCCTCTCTGGCAGAAAGCAACAAACTGGCGGTAAAGTCGCTGGCGGCGCTGGAGCAGAAGCTGCAAAGCCGTGACCTGCATCCGCTGTTTCTCACCGGTCACACCGGCTGGACGGACAACTTCGAGTTTGCCTTTGCCCATAAGGACAAGCTTTGCTCACTGTTCCAAAAGCGGGTTCCCGACCCCACCGCGCCTTATGACGCTTATGATGAATCGGACGACACGGAAAAAATGGCAAAGAGCGGGTTCCTGAAGGGGGTGGGGAGATGAAGGTTTATTCCTTCGGCGCGGAAAATGCCCCGGTCATCCTACTGCTTCCCGGCACCTGCTGCCACTGGAAGGGCAATTTTGGACGGGTCATTCCGCTGCTGTCGGACAGCTATCGCGTTCTCTGCGTCAGCTACGACGGCTTTGATGAAACGGAACACACCGAGTTTCCCACCATGTTGGAAGAAACAGAAAAAATCGAAACCTACATCGAGGAGCATTGCGGCGGACATATCCGGGCGGCCTACGGCTGCTCGTTGGGCGGCTCGTTTGTAGGGCTGCTGGCGGCGCGTAGAAATATCCATATGGACTACGGGATATTGGGTAGCTCCGATCTTGATCAGACATCCCCGCTTGCAGCGAAGCTGCAAACGAATTTGCTGCTGCCGCTGATCTATCCGGTGATTCGAGACGGGCAGGTTAGAAGCCGATTTCTGCAAAGACGGCTCCAAAAGCGGGCGGAGGAAATGGGCGACTATGTGAAGGTGCTTATGGAAATGCTCGGCGACGCACGACCCTATGTGACCGTGCAGAGCTGCAAGAATCAGTTCTATTCCGACCTTGTCACCCCGCTGCCGGACAAGATCAACGTTCCGGGAACAGAGATTCATATTTTCTATGCGCTCAAAATGGGTGAGAAATACCGCGAGCGCTATGAACGGCACTTTGCAAACCCAGTCATTCACGAGCAGGACTTGCAGCACGAGGAGCTGCTGGCCTGTTATCCGGAGCGCTGGGTGCAGTTGGTGAGGGATATCATGGAGGGGAAGCAATGAAGTATATCGGAATGCCCATGGCAATGTGGGCAGTGTTTGTAAAGTCATTTGAAAAGCAACTGACAGAGGTGCTTGGTTATGATGCTAAAACCGCAAAAGCAATCCGAAAGACCGCAAAACTGAAGTACAAAGAGATCATCGCCAAATTGCCAGAGTTTGAAAAGGGTGACCGCTTCCAATTGAACATCGTTGGCTGCGCCATGTTGGGAGCGTTCGTTCTCTGTGTGCCGAAGCGACCGGATACGGAGTCGCTGACGGTATACTATGAGAATGCCCAGATGACGCCACTGATGAAATGGTTCTGCCGCCAAAGCGGCAAGTCGAAGTTCACGCCCAAGGACATTGCCGCCATGAAAGCCACCGCCGCCCGGAAGGCGGCTGACCGCAACCCCTACTCGTGGAATATGGACTTTTACGAGTATCCCGACGGCAGCGGTTATGAGGGGCGCTTCACGAAATGCGGCATCTGCACGCTGATGCAGGAGCTGGGGCTTTATGACCTGACACCCGCCATGTGCCATTTGGACTACGCCATGAGCGAGGCGGGCGGCGTGACGAACTTTGTGCGGCAGTACACGCTGGCCTCTGGCGGCCCCTACTGCGACTGCGGATATCAAAAAAAACGAGTGTGAAAGAAAGGCAGCCAACTGCATGAGACAAACCGTTTACGGAATTCTGATCCCCTTCCTCGGCACAACGCTGGGCGCGGCCTGTGTGTTCTTTATGCGCAAGCAGCTCAGTGATGCCATACAGCGCATTTTGACCGGCTTTGCCGCCGGTGTGATGGTAGCGGCCTCTGTGTGGAGTCTGCTGATTCCTGCGATGGAACAGGCTGCATGGATGGGGAAGCTGTCGGTCCTCCCTGCCTTTTCCGGATTCTGGATCGGCATTCTGTTCCTGCTGGGGCTGGATCACCTGATCCCCCATCTCCATGCAAAAAGCAATCAGGCAGAGGGGCCGAAAAGTCAGCTCAAAAAAACGACCATGATGGTACTGGCTGTGACGCTTCACAACATCCCGGAAGGGATGGCTGTTGGTGTGGTTTACGCAGGGGTTCTCTCTGGCAGCGCACAAATCACGGCAACCGGCGCTCTGGCGCTATCTATTGGCATCGCCATTCAAAATTTTCCAGAAGGGGCGATCATCTCCCTGCCGCTCCGGGCAGAGGGTGAGAGCAAGGGACGGGCGTTTCTTGGCGGTGTGCTTTCCGGCATCGTAGAGCCGATTGGGGCCGTGCTGACCATTCTCGGCGCAGGACTGATCGTCCCGGCGCTCCCGTATCTGCTGAGTTTTGCGGCGGGCGCGATGGTCTATGTGGTGGTGGAGGAGCTGATCCCGGAAATGTCCCAAGGCAATCATTCCAATCTTGGCACGCTGGCCTTTGCGGTGGGCTTCAGCATCATGATGGCGCTGGATGTGGCGCTGGGATAAACCAAGATACCCCTATACCTTCCGCCTGAAAAAGAAGCTTTTCCGGAAACAACACAAGACCGCTGTCCCGCTGCCGGTTTCCCGGCAGCAGACAGCGGCCTTTTTCGCTGCTTCGAAGCCTTGACACAAAAAGGGGCTGTTAGAAAACGCACTGTCATTGCGAACCAGCGCGCACGCTGGTGTGGCAATCCCCCGGATTTTCAAACATCTTGGCCGTAAAACCAAGCTGTTTCCATCCAACCGGGGGGCTGCCACACCAGTGACATCGGTCACTGGTTCGCAGCGACATACTTTTCTAACAGCCCCTTTTGCTTATACTCTGCGCAGTGCGTCGATGGGGTTCAGGTTTGCGGCCTTGGTGGCGGGCAGCAGGCCGAAGATCACACCGATGAGGGTGGAGAATACCACGGCGATGATGATTGCCGGGGCACTGATGGCCACGGGAATCTGCATCAGGCCGGAAATCAGCTCCGCCAGGCCAATGCCTGTGAGAACGCCGATGATACCGCCGATGCTGGTGAGCACGGCCGCTTCCGTCAGGAACTGCAATAGAATGCGCTTTTTCTTGGCGCCCAGGGCCTTTTTCAGACCGATCTCGCTGGTCCGCTCGGTGACGGACACCAGCATGATGTTCATAACGCCGATGCCGCCCACCAGCAGGGAAATACTGGCAATCCAGACCAGCTGGGTGTTGGTGGATTTGCTCATGTTTTGCAGCTGCTGGGCCTGCTCCAGCATATCGGCGCTGCGGTAGTCAAAGCCCGTGTCCGTGCCGATGATCTGGCTTCCCGTCAGCAGGTCTGCCGCCTTCTTGCCCACAGAGGCCATGACGTCCGTATTCTTGACCTTGATGGCAACGCTCTGGGGCTCGTCAAACTGGTAGAGGGCGGGCCACAGGCTGTCCGGGAAGTAGATGCTGCCGGAGCCATTGTTGGCATAGAGGTAGTAGTCGTTCAGGCTGTTGATGGTGGGGGTGAACTCCTCGGCGGGGCCGATAACGCCTACCACCGTGTAGACATCCGAGCGGAATTCGATTTCCTTGCCCACAGGGTCTGCGCCGCTGAAAAGGCTCTTGGCTGCGGTGCTGTCCACCAGGGCCACCTTCCGGAATTCGGTGTAGTCCTTTTCCGTAAAGCCCCGGCCTGCCCGAATCTGCATGCCGTAGGTGCTGAAATAGTGCCGGTCTACCCCCAGTATGTTGCCGTTAAAGGGGGTGTCCAGGTAGAAGAAGCCGTCGGCATAGCTGCGGGAATAGTACAGGGAGACTTCCTCAGCGCCGTTGATATCCTCCAAAGCCTGCCGGGTCTCCTCGGAGATGACCCTTACGGTGTCCGGCAGCGGACTCCAGCTCAGGTCGTACTGGTTGCCGTTCTGATTCAGCTGCACCGTGACCACATTGTTGCCCGCGCCGATCAGGTTCTCCTTGATCTGTTCGTTGGTTCCCTTGATGGTGGAGACGATGGTGATGATGGCTGCAATGCCGATGATGATGCCCAGCATGGTGAGAATGCTGCGCAGCTTATGGCTCCAGATGCCCTCAAAGGCAAGATGAATATTTTCAAGCATATCTTTCTTGCCTCCTCAGTTCTCTTCGTACAATGTGGAATAGTCGCCCTGCTCCGTGGGAACGCCGGGCTTGACATTCTTGCCATAGGGGAAGGCAATCAGGTCATCCACGGTGATGCCGGAGAGGATCTGGGTGTAGCTGCCCCAAACGCTCTTGCCGGTGACCACGTTCCGCCGCTCCAGCTTGCCATTTTCCCCCTGCACATACACAAAGCTGGCCCCCTGCTCCGTGCGCAGGAAGGGATTGCTCAGGTAGATACCGTCGGTGGAATCCGACAGGGAGTATTCCATATCCACATAGTATCCGGGCACCAGATTCGCATCCTCGTCCACCAGAACGGTGAAGGGATAGAAGCTGGCATTGGGATTGTTATTGCTGCTGTAATAGGTAGAAGTGGAGGGAAAGTCGCCGATGGACTGGACGGTGCCGGTGCAGGAAGTACCGTTGCGCCAATCGGAAATGGTCACTTCGCTGCCTAGCTCCAGCTTGTCCCGCTCCAGCTCGCTGATGGTGCCGGTGACGTAGTAGCCGCCGCCGCCGGAGACCTTGATGATGGGGGTCTGGTTGGCCCGGGCCTCTTCTTCCGTCAGCACGGAGACCACGGTGCCGTCTACCTCGGCGTAGACATTGCCGTCGTTGGCTTCCTTCTGGGCAATGTTGTACTCCGCCTCGGCAATCTTAATCTGGTACTCCACGTCCAGAATCTTCTTCTGCTGGTCCTCCTTCATCCTGACGATCTCCTCCAGGGTGTAGGTGGGGCCGGGGGCGGGTTCCGGAGTGGGAGCGGGTTCAGGCTCCTCGGGGCGGGTGTAGTCGTAGGCATCCGCTGCGTCATAGGGGATGAACCAGAAGTCGCTGCCGGTTACGTAGACGTGCATACCCTGAAACACGGCGTTGTCTGCCAGGGTCATATTGCTCTGCGTGGATTTGAGAATCATCCAATAGTCGCTCACGGCGTAGTCCGCCTCCTGGGGCTGCACCGGCTCCGTGGGAGCCTCGCCCTTATCCTCGGAGGTGTCTGCGTCCCAGGCGGCCTTATCCTGCAAATACTGGGCGTAGGCCGCCTCGTATTCCTTCAGGGCTTCCGTGTAGCGGTAGCGTTGCAAAAAGCGGGCCATCTCTGCGGCCAGGTCCCGGTCCACCATGGTATTGAGCTTGGTCCAGAGAATCAGAGGGCTATCCGGGCTGCTGCCGTCAAAGCCGCCGTTGGTATTCATCCATTCCTCCACGGTTACATCGACCCGGTCACCGTAGTCCGGGTAGTGGCTGTAGGAGAAGGCATCTCCCTGGCTGCTGCCGGAGCTGCCGCCGTCGTCCTGGCGGGGGGTATAGGGGGTGTAGTTCCGGATTTCCTGGAGCCGCTGCTGCTCTTCTTCCAGCTGCAGCTTCAGCTGCTCTACGCCCAGCCGCTTCTTTTCCAGGGCCAGGTCGTTCAGGGTGGTATCGAAGGACAGCAGCAGGTCACCCTTTTTCACATGGTCCCCCTGTTGGACCTCGATACCGGTGACGGTCTGGGTGTCGGTGAGCATAACGGTCTGGATGTTGTCCGCCCGGACCAGGCCGGAGGTGGACTGCTGGTCGCCCCAGTAGTCCGTCATGCCGCAGATATCGAAATTGTAGACGTAAACGGGCTTGCTGCCGCCCTTGGCGGCCACGGCAAAGATGCCTGTACCGATCCCGGCCACCGCCAGCACGGAAGCGCCGATGATCACTGCTTTTTTGGGAATTTTAAGTTTCATGTTCACTGCCTCCCTGGGGTGTGGTCAGCAGCTCGCCGTCCAGAATGTGATAGACCTTCTTGGCCCGCTTGGCAATGTCCGGGTCGTGGGTGATCATGAGGATGGTCATGCCGTCGGCGCTGAGTCTGTCAAAAATATCCATGACCTGAGCCCCGGACTTGGTATCCAGAGCGCCGGTGGGCTCGTCCGCCAGCAGCAGGGCCGGCTTTGTCACCATGGCCCGGGCAATGGCAACTCTCTGGCACTGGCCGCCGGACATCTGATTGGGCAGGAAATGGATGCGGTCCTCCAGACCCACAACGCCCAGGGATTCCGCCGCCCGCTCCCGGCGCTCCTTCAGGGGAACATCGGCATACAGCAGCGGCAGGGCCACATTGTCCACGGCGTCCATTTTGGGCATCAGGTAATAGCTCTGGAAGACGAAACCGATGTACTTGTTCCGCACCTCGGCCAGGTCGTCATCCTTCAGGTCGTGCAGGTTTTTACCGTCCAGCACATATTCTCCGGAGGTGGGTACATCCAGGCAGCCGATGATGTTCATCAAGGTGCTTTTGCCGGAGCCGGAGGGGCCCATAATGGCGATGTAATCCCCCTGCTCTACCTCCAGGCATACGTTTTTCAGCACCCGCACAGGCTCCTTGCCCTGGATATAGTCCTTGCAGATGTCGGTTAGCTTGAGAATGCTCACTTAGCCCACACCGCCTTCCGGTTCGGTCTCGGCGGCCGGGGCTTCCGCGCCGACAATGGGGGCCTCCTCGGGAACCTCGGCACCGTCCATACCGGCATCCATGCCTGCGTCCATGCCGCCCATATCTGCGCCGCCCATATCTGCGCCGCCCATGTCTGCGCCGCCCATGTCTGCGCCGCCCATATCTGCGCCGCCCATGTCTGCGCCGCCCATGTCGGCACCGCCCGTGTCTGCGCCGCTTTCCTCGTTCTCATAGGTCACAGGGGTGTGGCTGGTGGGAGCACCCACATGGCAATACTGCTCGTCCGGGAAGGCAATGTAGTCCGTCTCGGAAAGGCCCTCGGTGACGACGTAGTTGTCCGTGTTTTCATTATAGGTGCCCAGGGTGACGGCCCGCTTTTCCAGCTTGCTGCGGCTGTTCTCCGCCCAGACATAGGCGCTGCCGTCGTCCTCGTAGCAGAGATAGGCGCTGCTGACGATGACACCGGTCTCGTCGTCCCCTTCGGTGTAGCGCTCCATGTACAGGTGCTGGCCCATGATCAGGCCCTCCACGCTGTCCAGCTCCACATAGAAGGGATACTTGCTGGCCATATTGGAGGAATCGCTGCTGCTATAGTAGCCGTTGTTGTCGTTCTTTACGGGGTTTTCGTAGTCCACCAGGGTCACGGTGCCAAGCCAGGTCTTGCTGCTGTCTACCCGGGAGGTGAGCTTGATGCGGTCACCCTGGGCGATGGCCCCCTGCTGCAGCTCGCCGATGGTACCCTTTACCCGGTAGGCACCGGCCTGCTGGATGGTGATGTAGGCCGCGGGGTTGCCCTGACTGTCAGTGCCGCTTTCGTTGATGGACTGGATGCGGCCGGCGATAGGGGCAGTGATGGTGGCGTTTTCCAGCAGCTGCTTGGCCTTTTCCAGCTCGGCCTCCTTGGTCTTCAGGTTCAGCTCCGCTTCCTTCTGACTCACCTGGGCAGACTGGATCTGGATGGTGTATTGCAGCTTTTTATTGGCGCTGACCTTGTCCCGCTCCCGCTCCAGCTCGCCGATCTGGGTGTCGTAGTCGCTGATGCTGGCGCTGAGCTGCTCCCGCTCCAGGTCCAGCTTATCGGCGTTCAGCTGCAGCTGGTCCGTATCGTAGGAGAACAGGGGGTCACCCTCCTGCACATCCTGGCCCTCCTTCACCAGAAGCTCGGCCACTTCTTTGTCGCTGTCCTTCTTGATCTCCGTCAGGTTTTCGGATACCACCAGGCCGGAAAAACGGTCCTGAGAAGAAATTCCGGTGAGACTGGAGACCTGCTGCACATACACTGCCTTGTCCTTGCTGCCGCAGCCGGTGAGCACCAGACCCAATGCCAGGCACAGGGCCGCAGCAGAAGCAATCGTCCGTTTCATATTTCAGATCCTCCTATTTGGAAAGAGTCATTTTCACTTTCAAATCATACGAAAAACGGAACGAAAAGTCAACGGGGTATGGGTTAATTCTTCTTTAAGGTTTTCCGATGGGCACGATCCGGCCCTCTTCTGCCTCGGTCCTGTGGGAAATGGAGATGACGGTCCGGTTTTCGGACACATTTTTCAGGGCCTGCAAAACCATGCGTTCCGTTTCTGCGTCCAGGTTGGCGGTGATCTCATCCAGCAGCAGGATCTGCGGATTCGTGACCGCCGCCCGGGCAATGGAAAGCAGCTGCCATTGGCCCTGGGAGAAGAGCTCCGGGGCGCAGGGCGTGTCAAAACCCCGGGGAAGGGCCTCAACGGTGTCCAGCAGCCCCACCAGCTCTGCCGCCCGGCGGACCTGAGCAGGGGAGACGGTGTCGTCATACAGGGTGATCTGGTCCCCCACGGTGCCGGGGACCATGTGAAAGCTCTGCTCCACATAGCCGGTCAGACGCCGCTTATCCCCCTCCGGAATGCGGTCTGCGGGGATGCCGAAGAGCTCCACGGCACCGCTTTGGGGAGAATACAGCCCCAGCAGCAGCTTCAGGACCGTGCTCTTGCCGGCGCCGGTCCGGCCGGAGAGCGTCACCTGCTCACCCGGGGAGACCTGCAAGGTCAGATTTTCCAGAACGGCCTTGTCCTCATAGCCGAAGCTTACATTTTTCAGCTCTGCGGCGAAAGCCCCGGGGACGGCGGCAACGTTTTCAGGAACAGCTGTCCTTTCCGGCTCTGCCAGAAGCTCGTCGATCCGCCGTACACCGGCCATGGCGGACTGAATGGACTGAATCTCCATGCCCAGGCTTTCCACAGGGGTGAAAATCTGACCAATATAGCTGATGACGGCCACGGCCGTACCGGCGGACATCCCGAAGAAACGGGGCACTCCGGCGTTTCCGGTTGCGGACAGCAGCATAACAATGCCCACCACCAGGGCTTTCAGGATCAGGATCACCGGGGAGTAGATGGCGTCATAGAAGTTGGTCTTTTCCATGGCGGCATAGCTCTCATCGATAAAGTCGTCGTAGCGGGCGCACATATAGCGCTCTTTTCCCAAAGCGTGGACGGTGCGGATATTGTGCATGGTGGTGGGCACGAAGGCCGAGGCCCGGCCCACGGCCTGCCGGTTGGCAATCTGGGCCCGAAGCATATTTTTCTGTACATACCTTGTGAAGAAAAACAGCGGCGGCAGCAGGCACAGCAGCACCAGGCAGAGGCCAAGGTTTTTCCGGCTCAGCACGAAAAGAATGCTGACGATCTTGCACAGGTCCGCAAACATGCTGATGATACCGGCGCTGAACAGGTTCTCCACAGTATCCACATCGCCCACGAACCGGGAGGCCAGCTCTCCGGGCTCCCGGGCGGCCAGTGTACCGGAGGTCAGGCGGGTGAGCTTTGCCATCATACAGCTGCGCAGGCCGTGGGTGATTTTCTGGCCGAAGACGGTGAGCAGGCTCTCCCGGGCGGATTCCAGCAGCCCCGTCAGGGCCAGCAGACCGAAATACAGCAGCACCTGTCCAAGGGCCGCGGGGGTTCCGGCGGTGAGCGTATCCACGATTTTTGCCAGCACCAGCGGCGGCAGCAGGGCGGCAACCACAGCCCCCACCACCGTCAGCACAATACCAAGGCTGAGCCATATATTTTTTTGCACCGTCTGAAGGAGCACGGTGCGGATATTTTCCCGATTACGCACGGTTTTTGCCTCCTTCCTGGTCTGCCGCCAGGGCACGGTAGGCGGGGACCTTTTGCAGCAGTTCCTCATGGGTACCGGCGGTGACGGTGCCATTTTCCATCCACAGCACCTGGTCCAGCTGGGGGAACAGGTACAGCCGGTGGGAGATGAGCAGCACGATGCTGTCTTTGGCCAGAATCCGCAGCTGCCGAAATATTTCCGCTTCCGTGGGCTTGTCCAGGGCGGAGAAGGGATCGTCCAGGATCAGCACCGGGCGCTTGTGGTACAGCGTCCGGGCCAGGGCGAGCCGCTGGGCCTGGCCGCCGGAGAGCCGGTGGCCTTCCGGGCCTACCAGGGTGTCCAGGCCCTGCTCCATTTCCTGGACCTCCCGGTCCAGGCAGACGGCGTGCAGATAGGGGACCGGGTCTTGGGTGTCACCCATGCAGATGTTTTCCCGGACGGAGGCACTGAGCAGCTCCGGGTCGTGGCCCAGATAGCCGAAGATGCTGCTGCGGCGGCTTTTGTCCATATCCCGCAGCTCCTCCCCGCCGAAGGTGATGGAGCCCTCGTAGGGAAGCTCACAGAGAAATGCTTTGCCCAGGGTGGATTTGCCGCAGGCCACGGCTCCCGTAATGCCGATGATCTGGCCGGGCTGGGTCTGGAAGCTCACGTTGTGCAGCAGCTCCTCCCCGCCGGGGTAGGCAAAGCAGAGATCCTCTGCCCGGAGGGGCGCTGCTTCCGCCGGGACAAGGCGTTCCGGCAGGGCTTCGCCGGTGGCAGCCAGAAGCGGCTTCACCCGATGCCAGGAGACCTGGGCCTTGTGCACCGCATTGAAGAGCTTGGCGGCGCGGGAGGCCTTTCTGGCCAGCTTCGTGAAGCAGGCCAGGAAGGTGGTGAAAGCGGCGATATCCCAGCTGCTCCAGCCGGTGTCCATGACGTTTTTCTGACCGAACCAGAGCAGAAAGGGAATGCCCAGCAGGGCGATGGAGCGGTAGATGGGGACCATGGAGGTGTTCCAGACATTGGCCCGAATGGCGGCGCTTTCGTAGGCATCCAGGTTTTCCTCGTATGCCTGCCGACGGTCCTCCTCCCGGCCGAAGACCCGGTAGGTCAGGGCGTTCCGCGCCCGGTCCAGGGTGGCGGCATTCAGCGCGGCGGACTGCTCCTTTCTCTGCTCACCGGTTTTCTGCACCACGGTTTTCAGCTTTTCCGCCGCAGCATAGGAGATGGGTGGGAAAAGCATACAGATCAGGGCCAGACGCCAGTCGTAGTACAGCAGCATCCCGCAGTAGGCCAGCAGGGCCACACCGGTGTCGAAGAGCTCTGTGGTGAACTTGCGCATGCCCTCCACGCAGTCGTCCACATCCCCGATGGCCTTGGTCATGATGCTGCCCTCACCCTCGGAAATCAGGCTTACCCGGCTGCGGGCCACCAGCTTGGCATAGAGCACCTGCTTCATGCGGCGGCTGACGTTGTTGGCAAACCGGCGGACGTAAAAGCGCTTGAAATACCGGTTTCCCTGGACGACCAGGATCGTCAGGGCATAGCCCAGGGCCAGGGTACCCATTTCCCGGGGGCTGCCGCTGCCGGTGAGGATATCCACCAGCTTGCCGGTCATCCTGCCCTCAAACCAGGGACCGGCCAGCAGGCCGATATTGTATACCAGACCGGTGACGGTGACGATCAGCAGCACCTTCCATTCCGCCAGAAAGTAGTCCGTCACCCGGTCCGGGCGAAATGCTTTATGCTTCATGGTCTTCCTCCTGTTCCAGCCGCGCTGCCACATCCCGGAAGTCCGCCTTCCGCTGGGCCTTGCTCTTTTGGTAGAGCTTGTCCAGGGTGGCGCAGAACTGCTCTGCTTCCTCCCGGTCCAGGTCTTCCAGCAGCCAGGTGTAGAATACCTCTTCTATGTGCGCCTTGGAATTGCGCAGACCGTCTGCGGCTTCGGTAGCATAGAGCAGCTGACTGCGGCCGTCGGCGGGGTTGGGCCTGCGAATGAGATAGCCCTTGTTTTCCAGACTGGCCACCCGCTTGGCAGCGGCTCCCTTGTCCATGTTCAGCGCCTGCACCACCTGGGTCTGGGTAATGCCGGGATTGTGGCGCACCAGGTGGATGACGTCAAATTCTGCCGCCCCCACGCCCTTCCGGCGCATATTCTGAAGGGTGAATTTCCCCACCTCCCGGGCAATCTTGGTGATCTTTCTTCCGGTTTCGTCCATGTACCGTCGCTCCTTTTGGTTGTATGTTCAACTAATTAGATGATAGCACAACTAAATTTCCTCGTCAAGGGGGAAAGGGGGAGAAAGCAAATGCTATCCTCGTAAGCAAAAGCTTGCAAAAGTAGCAAATCTAGCAAATCTAGCCAATTCAATACAATTCAATTGAATTGTATTGAATATGCTTTCCGGAAAGGCTGATGATACGGCCTTTCCGGAAAGATATTTCCCCCACAGGGCGCGTTTGGAGTTGACATCTCCGAAATTTGTGCTATGATAGCCCAAACCGCGAGGAGGTACGGCAATGGCTTTCTTGGAATGCTCTGTTTTCATGAATAATAATGAGTCCGGTTACGCGCTGCATTTGCACTGCATCGGGCTACCCTTGGCGTACTCTTTTTAAGGAAATTCCGAAAAGCAAAGCAGTGCAGGTCAAAAGGCCCGCGCTGCTTTTTTATTTTAAGGAGGTAGAAAAATGAACGCACCCATCGATATCAGCACCGTGGTCCTGCAAACGGAACGGCTGACCCTGCGCCCCTGGCGGGAAACGGACCTGGAGGACTTTTACGCCTACGCCAGCGTGGACGGCGTGGGCCAGATGGCCGGGTGGACGCCCCACAAAGACAAAGGGGAATCCCAGTCCATTCTCTCCCGTTTCATCGCCGGGAAGCACACCTTCGCCCTGGAGCACCGGGGCCGGGTCATCGGCTCTCTGGGGATCGAAAAGTACAATGAGGTCCATTACCCGGAGCTGGAGAACCTCCGGGGTCGGGAGATCGGCTACGTCCTTTCCAAGGCCTATTGGGGCCGGGGGCTGATGCCGGAGGCGGTGAAGGCCGTGATCCGATATCTCTTTGACACCGTTCAGCTGGACTTTATCCTGGTGGGACACTTCGACTGGAACCGGCAGTCGGCAAGGGTCATTGAAAAGTGCGGCTTTCAATATATCAAGCGCTGCCCCTACGAAACGGCCTACGGCACGGTGGAAAACTCGGAGGAGAGCATCCTCTACCGCTTGTAATTCGTGACAGGAAAAAAACGTCACCGGAAACCCGGTGACGCTGCCAGGGATACAATCAGCGCTGGTTCTGATTCTGGTTCTTGCTCTGCTGGTTTTGGTTCTGCTGATTCTGCTGGGTCTGATTCTGATTGCGGTTCTGCTCGTTCTTCATAGCGTATGATCCTCCTTGCTGCGGCTGTGGCCGCGTGGATAGTGTGCCCCGGTTTTCAGGATTTATCCTTTGGGCGGAAAAGCAGGGCCGCCAGCAGCCCCGCCAGGATGGCGGCGGTGATGCCTCCGGCAGTGGCCTTCAGGCCACCCGTGAAAATGCCCAGAAAGCCCTGCTCGTCCACCGCCTCTCGGACGCCCTTGGCTAGCGTATTGCCGAAACCCGTCAGCGGCACTGCGGCTCCGGCTCCGGCGAACTCGGCAAAGGGCGCATAGAGGCCCACGGCCCCCAGGATGACCCCGGCCACTACATAGCTCACCAAAATGCGGGCGGGGGTCAGCTTGGTTTTGTCAATGAGCAGCTGGCCCACAAGGCAGATGGCCCCGCCGATGAGAAACGATTTCAGATAGTCCATGTTCACGCCTCCTCTTCAATGGCCACCGCATGGCAGATGCCGGGGATGGGTAGGCCCTGCTGGGTAGAGGTGGGGGACAACAGGGCTCCCGTGCCGCAGAAGAGAATCCTGCGGAGCTTTTTCTTCCGGATTTCCGGCAGATAGTGGCCGCACAGGGTGATGGCGCTGCAGCCGCAGCCGGAGCCTCCGGCGTGGACGTCCTGGCGCAGGTTGTCAAAGACCAGGCAGCCGCAGTCCTCCAGCCGCCCGCCAATGGACAAGCCCTCCTTCCGGGCCAGCTCCAGGAGTAGCTCCTTGCCGTACTGCCCCAGGTCCCCGGTGACGATGCGGTCGTAGTATTCCGGCTCCCTGCCCAGGTCCTCCAGGTGCTGCCGGATGGTGGCCAGAGCCGCCGGGGCCATGGCGGCTCCCATATTGTTGGCGTCCTGAATGCCCAAGTCCGTCACGGTGCCGATGGTTGCTGCCGTGATGCGCGGCCCCTTGCCGCTGCGGCACACCAGCACCGCCCCGGAGCCCGTCACCGTCCACTGGGCGGTGGGGGTTCGCTGTCCGCCGTAGCCCAGGGGGAAGCGGTACTGCCGCTCGGAGGAGGCAAAGTGGGAGCTGGTCTGGGCCGCTGCCCGGTCCGCAATGCCAGCCTCGATGGCCAGGGAGGCCAGCAGCAGGCTCTCCGCCATGGTGGAGCAGGCCCCATAGAGCCCCAGATGGGGCAGACCCGTATTGCGCACGGAAAACGCCGAACCGATGCACTGGTTCAACAGGTCTCCGGAGAGTACCAGATCCAAATCAAACCGCTGGATCTCTGCCTTTTTCAGCAGCAAGCTCAGGGCCTGCTCCTGCATGGCCTTCTCCGCCTGCTCCCAGGTCTTTTGACCGAAAAAGGTATCCTGGCTGGTTTTGTCGAAGCAATGGCCCAGAGGCCCCTGGCTCTCCTTCTTCCCGGCCACACTGGCCCAGGCCGTGATCACCGGCGGCCGGGGCAAAAGGAAGCTCGACCGCCCCCGCTTGTTTTCTGCCATAGTTTTCACTCCTTTTGGGAGTAGTGTGTGCAAAAGAGCCAGAAAAATACCCGGAAACGCATTTCCTCGTCTCCGGGTATGTATTTTTTGAAAGGATCATCCTACCCGCTTTGCGCCGTAATAGTGCTGGCTCCAATAGCCGGTGGTCAGATCGGAATAGGACACGGTGGAGCGGGAGTTGGGGGCGTGGATGAATTGGCCGTTTCCGACGTAGATGCCCACGTGGGACACATTGCCGGAAGAGGATGTGATGAAGAACACCAGATCACCCGGCTGGAGGTTGTCCTTGGACACACTGGTGCCGATGTTGACGAACTGGGCGGCAGGAGTGCGGGATACGCTCAGACCCAGATTTTTCAGAACATAGTATACGAAGCCGGAGCAGTCAAAGCCGCTGGGGCTTGCGCCGCCTGCCACATAGGGAGCGCCTAAGTACTTTTTCGCCTCTGCCACAATGGCGGAGCCGGAAACGCTGACACCGGCGGAGCCGGAAGCATTGCTGGATGTACCGTTCAGGGCCGCTGCGCTGGGAGTGACGCCGGTGGACTTGCCCAGGCGGAAGAACTTGGGGCTGTTGGCGGAAGCAGCATTTTCATAAGGCGCTTCGGTCAGGGCCAGATAGTCGCTGCGGATGTAGCCGATCTTGCTGCCGGAGATGACCTTGTACCAGCCGTCATTGACACCAATGATGTAGCATTTGCTGTCCCTGGCCACGGTGCCCAGGGAAGCGGAGGCGGTGGTGGGCTTTTGCCGGAGATTGACGCTGGAGGCCGTTACCTTGCCGTAGCCCAGCTCTGCATTTTCTTTTGCAGCGGTTTTCAGATAGTCGCCGTGCATATAGCCCACGGTCAGGTTGTAATTGACCTTATACCAGTCACCCTCCTTTGCCAGCAGGACCACTACTTCGTTCTTGGCGGCGGATTTCAAAATTTTGCCGCTGAGGGAGGGCTCGGAACGCATCCGCAGGGAAGTGGCGTTTACAAAAGCAATGCCCTGAATGCAGTCACTCTCTGCGGCATAGGCCGGCAGGGCAAGGACTGCACCCAGGAGCATCACGGTCAGGAAAAGACAGATCATTCTTTTGGAAAACTTCATATGGAACCTCCGTTTTGCTCTGGGAAATCTAACAAATATAGGTATCTATGTAAAACTCAGGAAGCTGCGACAAATTTGGCAAGAGCTGACAGCGAGAGATTTTTCACCGGATGAAGGTTCTGAAAGCGGAGGAATACTTTGTGTATTTCCTGCTTTCAGAACCGCACAGCCGGGGGAAAAGATCCGCTGTTCAGCCGCAGACGAATTTGTCGGAGTTTCCGTCCAATTACTTACCGGCGAGAGCCCGCTCCAGCCAGACGCAGCCAACGTCCAGGGCGGTGTACAGGTCGCCTTTTTCGCTCTTCTTGACCACCCGGTCTCTGCTTCTGGCGGTGGGGTCTGTCAGCTGGAGCTGGACGGAGACGCGGGTCGCTATGTCGGTGTCGCCTTGCTTCTTGCTCTCCAGGACCTGGAGCATAACAATATAGGTGTCGGCCATGGAGCCGTAATAGATCAGGTTATCTTTCCGCATCAGCGGGTGACCTTTATACATGAGAACTGCTTTCTCTTCAGCCATGATTGGAACCTCCTGTGCAAAATGTAATCGAATTGTAACACATTGTAACCATCCTGTCAAGCAGGATGTAGAAAAAAGTGCTGAAATGCCTAGAATATTTTTGATTTACGCGAAAATAAACACAAAATACGCGCAAAACGGAGGGCGATATGAAGCTGTCAAGGTACAAAATAAGGGGCCTTTGCCCGCGGCAAAGGCCCCTTAGCCGGACTTCAGGCGGCAGAAGCAGAGCTTATTCTGCCTCAGTGCTCAAAAAGGTACTCGCGCACCAGCGCCTGCATCAGCTCGTCCCGGTCGATCTTACAGATCATGCTTCTGGCGTTGCCATAATTCGTGATGTAAGTAGGGTCTTCCGTGAGCAGGTAGCCAACGATCTGGTTTACGGGGTTGTACCCTTTCTGGGTCAGGGCCTCGAACACACTCCGGAGGATTTGGCGCATGTTCTCTTTGTCATCGGGGACGTTGAAGGTCAGGGTATCTTGATCCGTCATGGTCTTCAGCTCCTTTTCAAAAGAATATTTGTATTATAGCCTAAGTTTTCCTTGCTGTAAAGACCAAAAACGGGAAAATTTTCTGTGAACGGGGAAAAACCTTCCCCTGCGGGGAAGAGGGACCGCCGCCACAGGCGGTGGTGGAAGAGGGGCCCCGGATGATAGAACGGTAGAAACTATGCACGCTCGTACCGCTCTCGCCCGGAACGCCCCTCCTCAGTCTCGGCTGCGCCGAGCCAGCTCCCCCGAAGGGGAAGCTTTTTTGACGTGGGTGCGACGCATCGCCCGGAGGGAAAGTTTTTCCTGAAAATATCTCATCTTATCTCCGGCAGGCCGAAGCTGACGGCGATGGCGTCGTCCACCATGGCCATGTGGGCGTCGTCCAGGCGGCCCATGTGCTCCCGGAGGCGGCGCTTGTCGATGGTCCGGATCTGCTCCAAGAGGATCACGGAATCCTTGGAAAGGCCCACGCTGCCCCCTGCAATATTGATGTGGGTGGGAAGCCTTGCCTTCCCGGTCTGGCTGGTGATGGCGGCGGCAATGACTGTGGGGGAATGCCGGTTGCCGGTATCGTTCTGGACGATGAGCACCGGCCGGGTGCCGCCCTGCTCGCTGCCCACCACCGGGGACAGGTCCGCGTAAAAGATGTCGCCCCGTTTGACCAAGCTGTCCATATGGTATCACACTCCGTACGTCATTTCTTTTCCGCGCTACGCTCTGAGGGCTTATGTAACGCGGTCAGGAGTATTCTCCCACCGGCGTCCCGGTTTTATACTGCGCTTCCTTCAGATACTATGCTTCCGGTTCCGACTCGGTTCGAAAATTTTGGACGACCATCGACAGGTATCGCTGTTCTTTGCAGGATATGTCGGCTTTGGTGGGGTTTCCCGCTTCGTCCAGCCAGATGTCCAGCCGCAGGGCATCCTCCCGGAAGCTGTCGTCAATGGAGAGCCGGGTGCCATCGCCCTCCCGGCCGGAGGCGATGAGGTTGCCGGAGCGCAGAGTTCTTACGAAGATCCAGGGCGCAGCCGCCGGGGTCAGCAGGCCGTCTGCCAGCAGGGGAAAGGAAACGGCCTTGTCCTCAAACAGCAGCTTTCCCGTTCCCGCCGCCACACTGCCGGAAATGCCTGCAATGCTCTCCGGGGCCGTGACGGTGAAGCGCAGGCTCCCGGCGCTGTCCGCCTGGCAGTGCATGGCGAAAACGGAAAGGCTGTCGCCATAGTCCGCGGTGATCTCCGCGTCAAAGCAGCAGCCTTTTTCCAGAATGCGGCTGCGCAGGGCAAGGCCCGGGTCAGTTTCCGGGCCTGCACAGCCGCACAGAAGTATGAAAGAAATCAGAAGTGAGGGAAGCAGCCCTTTGCGCATAGCATTTCCGCCTTATTTCAGAAGTCGCGGAAGGTATCCCAAGAGGTCCGTGGGGAGCATACCGTACTCGCCCAGGTCCTCGGCACACAGGTCCCCGGCCTTTCCGTGGAGCCAGGCGGCACAGGCCGCGGCCTCCAGCGGCTCTAAGCCCTGGCCCAGCAGGGAAGCCAGAATTCCCGCCAGCACGTCCCCGCTGCCGCCGGCGGCCATGCCGGGGTTGCCGGTGGTATTCCGGTAGTCCCGGGTGCCGTCGGTGATGCAGGTCCGGTGGCCCTTGAGGAGCACGATGCCGCGGCTGTCCCGGGCGGCTGCCCGGGCACTTGCCATGCGGTCCTCTCCCACGGGGCCGAAAAGCCTTGCAAACTCCCCATCGTGGGGCGTCAGGATTGTGGGTGCCATTCTTCCGCGCAGTATATCCATATGCCGGACAAGTAGGGTTATGCCGTCGGCATCGATGACCACCGGGCAGGCGGCGTGGGTGAGCACGGCTGTCAGCACGGCCTCCGGCCCGGTGCCCAGGCCCAGCCCCGGGCCGATGAGCACGGCGTCCATCCGGGGGAGCCGTTCCAGGATCTCCGGGATTGCGCTTTTGTCCAGCCGTCCTCCCTGGTCGGGCAGCGGGAAAATCACGGGCTCGTTGAGCTTTCCCGCCTCAATGGCATAGATGCTCTCCGGCACCCCCAGATAGACCAGCCCCGCCCCGGTCCGCAGGGCACCCATGGCGGCAAAATAGGCGGCTCCCGTATAGCCCAGACTGCCGCAGAGCAGCAGAATCCGGCCGAAATTCCCCTTGTGGGCGTTTTCGTCCCGCTTGGGCAGCAGCATAGCAATATCCGCAGCAGTCAGTTCCATGGAAAATGCTCCTTACAGTCCGTATAGCTCGGAATACTTCTTCGTCAGATAGTCGGTGTAGTATTTTGCGTCAAATTCCCCGCAGACCTCCCGGAAGAGCTCTCCGGGCTTTTTGAAGCTGGCATAGCGGTGGATATGCTCCCGCAGCCAGCCGGTGACCCGGCTCAGGTCGCCCTTGGCAACATCGCCAAATACGTCTCCCAGATCCTTTTCCATGCAGGCAAGCATCTGGGCACCGTAGGCGCTGCCCAGGGCATAGCTGGGGAAGTATCCAATGCCGCCGAAGGACCAGTGGGAATCCTGGAGGCAGCCTTCCTTGTCGCTGGGCACGTCAATGCCCAGGTACTGCTTGTAGAGCGCGTTCCACCGCCGGGGCACATCCCTGACCTCCAGGGTGCCTGCGATCAGGGCCTTTTCAATCTCGTAGCGGACCATGATGTGCAGGCAGTAGGTCAGCTCGTCGGCCTCGGTCCGCACCAGGCTGGGCTGGGCCTTGTTCACGGCCCGGTAGAACATCTCCTCGGTGACCCCTGCCAGCTGCTCCGGGAAGTGGGTGGAGACATAGGGGAAGATGGCGTGGACAAAGGCACGGCTGCGGCCGATGATATTCTCGTAGAAGCGGCTTTGGCTCTCGTGGATGCCCATGGATACGCCGCCGGAGAGCACGGTGTAGTTGTAGCAGGGGTCAGCGCCCAACTCATAGAGGGCGTGGCCCCCCTCGTGAATGACGGAGTACATGGAGGACACCAGATTGTCTTCGTAGTAGTGGGTGGTGATGCGCACATCGTGGCTGCCGAAGTTGTTGGTGAAGGGGTGCTCCGTCTCGGCAATGGCGCAGTAGGTCCGATCAATGCCCATAACCTCCATCAGGTAGTCGCTGAAATGCCGCTGCTGCTCAATGGGGTAGTGCTTCATCAGGAAGCTGTCGTCGATCTGGGCCTTTTTGCCGATTTTCTCCACCAGGGGCACAATGGCGCTGCGCAGCCGGGCAAAGAAGACATCCAGGGTTTCCTGATTCATGCCCTCCTCGTATTCATTCAGCAGGGCATCGTAGGGGGCCATGTCGGAGTTGTAGTAACCCGCAAATTTGCGGCAGTAGGCTACGATCTTTTCCAGATACGGCGCAAAAGCGGCAAAATCGTTGGCGGGCTTTGCCTTATGCCAGACGGTATCCGCCTCGTTCAGCAGGACGCTGTAGTCCACGTATTCCCGGGCGGGGATGCGGCGCATCCGGTCGTAGTTCTTTTTCAGAACCTCCAGCTCCCGGGCCTGGATGGAGGTGAGTTCCGAAGCGTGGGCGGACAGGTAGTCATAGAGAATGCCGTTGCGAGGGTCGGCGGTCAGGTCATAGGAAACTTTGGTCAGCACCTCCATGGTTTTCCCCCGGGCTTCCCAGGAGCCCTCAGGGGCGGCGGTGGAGGCGTCCTGGCTGAGGATGCCCATGGCGTGGTTGTAGGCAAACAGGGTGCTCTGGAGCTTTTCCAGGGCTTCCAGGGCCTGGGGAAGGGATGTATATTCCATCTTGTGTGTTTCCTTTCCAAGAAATTAGGATAGACCAACCATATCACGAAGACACCTGTTCGTCAAGAAGAGAAAACGGCGGGAGCGCCGCCGCGCTTTTTCCGCTTGTGTACAAGATGGACAAGCAGAGACAAGAATTAACCGCTGTGTCTCTTTCAACTTGCCGAACAATCCGGTATACTAAGGGCAGAAAAAATCATCATGGGAGGAATCTGTCCTATGCGTTATGGCTATTTTGACAACGCCAGCCGGGAGTATGTCATCGACCGGGTGGATGTCCCCGCATCCTGGACCAACTACATTGGCCTGAAGGATTTCTACGGTGTCTTCAACCACACTGCGGCGGGCTATGTGCTCTACAAGTCCCCGGAGTACCACCGCATTACCCGCTTCCGGCCCAACGGCCCCGTGGACGGCCCCGGCCACTATGTCTACCTCCGGGACAACGATACCGGGGACTTCTGGTCCGTATCCTGGCAGCCCGTGGGCAAGCCCAAGGAGCACTATTCCTGCCGCCACGGCCTGAGCTACAGCAAGTATCTCTGCGACTACTCCGGCATCAATGCCCAGCAGACCCTGTTTGCGGCCATTGACGACCCGGTGGAGATCTGGGACGTGCGGCTGCGCAACGATTCCGGCAAAAAGCGGAATCTGTCCGTATTTTCCTATCTGGAATTCAGCTTCCACCAGATTCCCATGGACAACCAGAATTTCCAGATGAGCCTCTATGCCACCGGCAGCCGGTATGAAGACGGCATCATCGAAGAGGACCTCTATTATGAAGAGGATGGCTTCCAGTTCTTCACCGCTGACTTCACCCCGGACGGCTTCGACTGCTGCCGGGATGCCTTCCTGGGGGATTACCGCACCGAGCGGAATCCCCAGGCTGTGGAGACGGGCAAGTGCTCCGGCTCCTTCCGGAAGGGCGGCAACCACTGCGGCGCGCTGATGAAGACCATCACCCTGGAGCCCGGCCAGGAGCAGCGGCTTCTGTTCCTGCTGGGAGAGGGCGGCCTGGAAACGGGGCGCACCATGCGCCGGAAATACACCCAGCAGAGGGTGGACCGGGACTTTGCCGAGACCGCAAAATTCTGGGACAAGCGCCTGAAATGCCTCCAGGTCTCCACCCCCAGCGAGGCCATGAATACCGAGCTGAACATCTGGAATCTGTATCAGAGCGAGATCAACGTCATGTTCTCCCGGTTCACCTCCTTCATCGAGGTGGGCGGCCGGGTGGGCCTGGGCTACCGGGACACCGCACAGGATGCTATGATGGTGGTCCATGCCGACCCCGAGGGCTGCAAGAAGCGCATTGTACAGCTGCTGAAGGCCCTGACCTATGAGGGCTACGGTCTGCACCTGTTCGAGCCCAGGTGGTTCGAACCCGAGGAGAAGCAGCAGTCCTTTAAGTCCCCTACGGTGGTGCCCACCCCGGACAAGAGCCAGATCGTCCACGGCTTAAAGGACGCCTGCGCAGACGATGCCCTGTGGCTGGTGAGCTCCATCGTCCAGTACGTCCGGGAGACCGGCGACGTGGGCTTTGTGGATACGGTGGTGCGCTATGCCGACGGCGGCGAGGGCACGGTCTACGACCATATGAAGCGCATCCTGGACTTCTCCGCCAAGCAGGTGGGCGCGCACGGCATCTGCAAGGGCCTGCGGGCGGACTGGAACGACTGCCTGAACCTGGGCGGCGGCGAGAGCGCCATGGTCAGCTTCCTGCACTACTGGGCCATCTGCAATTTTGTGGAGCTGGCCAAAAAGCTGGGCCGGAACGGCGATGCGGAACACTATGAGACCATGGCCGCCGCCGTGAAGAAAATCAGCCGCCAGGAGCTCTGGGACGGCCAGTGGTTCATCCGTGGCATTACCGCCAAGGGCCGGAAGATCGGCACCCAGGCGGATACCGAAGGCCGGGTGCACATGGAGAGCAACACCTGGGCGGTGCTCTCCGGCGTGGCAGACCCCGAGCAGGGAAAGCTGGCCATGGACGCCGTGGACGAGTACCTGTATACCCCCTACGGCCTGATGCTGAACGCCCCCTGCTTCACCGTGCCGGATGACGACATCGGCTTCGTCACCCGGGTCTATCCGGGCCTGAAGGAAAACGGCTCCATTTTCAGCCATCCCAATCCCTGGGCCTGGTGCGCCGAGGCGGTTCTGGGCCGGGGCAGCCGGGCCATGAAGTTCTACGACGCCCTGTGTCCCGCCATGCAGAACGACCGGATCGAGGTCCGCAAGGCGGAGCCCTATTCCTATTGCCAGTTCGTCTCCGGCAGAGACCATACGACCTTCGGCGAGGCCCACCATCCCTTCATGACCGGCTCCGCCGGCTGGGCCTACTATGCGGCCACCCAGTACCTGCTGGGCGTTCGCCCGGAGTTCGACAGCCTGACGGTAGACCCCTGCATCCCGGCGGACTGGAAGGAATTTACGGTGGACCGCATCTGGCGGGGGGCGGAGTACCGCATCCGTGTGACGAACCCCAAGGGCGTGGAAAAGGGCGTGGCGGAGATCCGGCTAAACGGCGAGACCGTGGATTCCATCCCTGTTCAGGCTCCGGGCAGCGTCAGTGAAATCGAAGTTATCATGGGCTGAGAGAGGAGAAAAAAGATGATCAAGTTCGGAACCGGCGGCTGGCGTGCCGTCATTGCCGATGAATTTACAAGAGCCAATATCCGCCTGGTGGCGGCGGGCCTGTGCGGACTCATGAAGGCCGAGGGCCTGGAGGGCACGGAGGTCTGCGTGGGCTATGACCGGCGCTTCCTGTCCAAGGAGGCCTGCCACTGGGTGGCCGAGGTCCTGGCGGGCTACGGCTATAAGCCCCTGGTCGTCAACCGTTCCTCGCCTACGCCGCTGATCATGTTCACGGTGAAGCAGTATGACCTGCCCTATGGCATGGCGGTCACCGCCAGCCACAACCCCGCCATCTACAATGGCATCAAGGTCTTCACCGCCGGGGGCCGGGACGCGGACAAGACGGTGACCAATCAGATCGAGGCGGAGATCGCCAAGGTCGACCCCGCAGCCATCCCCGAGGTGGACTACGATGTGGCGCTGGAGCAGGGGAAGATCCGGGAGATCTATCCCTTCAACGAGTATATCGACAGCATCCTGCAATTTCTGGATGTGGAGAAGATCAAAGCCTCCCGGCTGCGCATTGCGGTAGACCCCATGTACGGCGTCAGCCAGAGCAGCCTGCGGACCATCCTGATGACCTGCCGCTGCGATGTGGACGTGATCCACGACCAGCACGATACCCTGTTCGGCGGCAAAATGCCCGCCCCCAGCGCGGACACATTGCATCTGCTGAGCAACTATGTGGTGGACAACCACTGCAATCTGGGCCTGGCCACAGACGGCGACGCGGACCGCCTGGGCGTCATCGACGAGGAGGGCAACTTCCTGCACCCGAATACATTGCTTGTGCTGCTGTACTACTATCTGCGCAAGTACCGGGGCTGGACCGGCCCCTGTGTCCGGAACAATTCCACCACCCACCTGCTGGACCGGGTGGCGGCGGACTTCGGCGAGAAGTGCTATGAGGTGAACGTTGGCTTCAAATTCATTTCTGCAAAGATGGCCGAGACCAATGCCGTGGTGGGCGGCGAATCCTCCGGCGGCATGGCCGTGCGGGGCCACATTGCGGGCAAGGACGGCATCTATGCCGCAGCCCTGCTGGTGGAGATGCTGGCCGTCACCGGAAAGAGCGTTTCCGAGCTCTACAAGGAGATCACCGATAAGTACGGGATGCTCTATTATGAGGATGCTGCCTTCACCATGAAGCCCGCCCGGAAGACGGAGCTGCAGGAGCTTCTCTTTGTGCAGGAGCAGCTGCCGGATTTCGGCAAGGAGATCGACCATGTGAGCCGGGCAGACGGCTGCAAGGTCTTCTTCAAGGACGGAAGCTGGATCATCTGCCGCTTCTCCGGCACGGAGCCCCTGCTGCGTATGGCCGCAGAGGGCGAGAGCAGAGCCCAGGCTTTGGATTATATTCACATCTGGCGAAAAGCCTTGGATTTGTAATTTATACAAATTGCCGGGAGTCCCCTTGCGGGATTCCCGGCTTTGTGCTACAATGGGGGAAATGACTGGGAGAAATGGCAGAGGTAGCGTATGAAGAAGAAAACCGCGAAGCGTTTTTCCTTAAAATCCGGACTGCTTGCCATGATCCTGGCTTGCTGGCTGATCCCCATTGTGATCGTTCTGATGGTTGCGGGGGCCTTTTTTGAGCGGACCTACAGCCAGACCATCAAACAGGAGATCGATTTCAGCGCCCAAAAGGCCATGGAGCAGGTCCAGAGCAGATTGGAGGAGGCCATTGCCGCCTCCAAATCCGTGTCCTACGACGGGCTCATCCGGCAGGCCTACCAGAGCTATACAACGAACGGCGACCGGGCGGAGCTGTACCTGCAGACCAATGACTACCTGCGGATATTCACACGGACCAGCCTGTATAAGGGCGTCATTGTCCACTATTGGGAGGATTCCGTGGCCGTCAGCGCCTACCACCTGACCAGCGGAACCACCGGCATCGATCTGATCCACAAGTTCCAGAAGAGGCTGCCGGATATTATGGAGCAGATGGGGAAAACCGATACCATGATCCGCTTCCTGTCCTATGACGGGGAGCTGTACATGGTCCGGAATCTGCTGGACATGAATTTCCAGCCCTATGCATCGGTCATCATGCTTCTGGATGCGGATACCTTTTTCCGGCCCATTTCCGCCATTGTCCGGGTGGAGAACGTCAGCGTATGGCTGGACGGGAACCCCTACCGGCTGCGGGAGGACAGCTTCGTGCCGGTGGACTGGGAGGAATCCCGCCCCGTCCGGCAGGACCTCTACAGCACCCGCACGGTGGATGGCCATGTGCTGGCGCTGACGGGCACCACGGAGGAATTCAATCCCTGGACGGAGAACCCCTGGATTCTCTTCGGCATCGGCATGGTGGTGTTGATGGTGCTGCCGCTGATGATCATCGTGGTGCGGCAGTATTATAAGAACGTCACAAGCCCCATGGAGATTCTGGCAGACGCCAATGCCCGGGTAGAGTCCGGTAAGCGGGGCTATCAGATCGCCGCTTCTGCTCCCAACCGGGAATTTGAGCAGATGTTCCGGAACTTCAATACCATGTCCGGAGAGCTGGAGAACCAGTTCCAGCGGGCCTATCAGGAGCAGCGGGCCACCCAGCGGGCGGAGATGAAGGCCCTGCAATCCCAGATCAATCCCCATTTCCTGAACAACACGCTGGAGATCATCAACTGGGAGGCCCGTATGGCGGGAGACGACCGGGTCAGCGCCATGATCGAGGCCCTTTCTACCATGATGGGGGCCGTGCTGGACCGGGACGGCAGAAACCAGATCCCCCTGAAAGAGGAGCTCAGCTATGTGGATGCCTACCTGTTCATCATCAATGAGCGCCTGGGCGGCAGACTCCAGGTGGAGTGGGAAATTGAGGAGGCGGCGGCAAAGATACCGGTGCCAAGGCTTATTTTGCAGCCCATTGTGGAGAACGCCGTGGAGCACGATATTACCCCCAACCGGGGCGGGAAGCTGACGCTCCGGGCCTGCCAGACCGAGCAGAATGTCACCCTGGAGGTGTTCCACGAGGGCACCATGACGGAGAAGGACCGGGAGAATATCCGGCGCATCTGCTCCGACGCACCGCTGGAAAAGCGCAGGGTTGGCCTGCGCAATGTGTATAAGCGCATGAAGCTGCTCTATGGCGACCGGGGCGGCCTGACGGTGGAGGAGGCTTCTCCCGGGGTTATCCGGGCAAGGCTGGTGATCCCGCGGGAGAGCGCCGCACAGGCGGAAAAAGAATCCGGAGAGGTGAGCGAAAAATGAAGAAAATTGCAGCGGCGGCGCTGTGCCTGACGCTGTGTGTGGGGCTTGCGGCCTGCGCAGGCCGGGTATTCTCCTCGAAGGAGGAGAACACAATGAGCGCTGAAACACAGCATGAAACCGTCGAACTGAAGGTCGTGACCTCCTATGGCGCAGACGATGGCAACCGAAAAAACTATGAAAATGCCGTGGCAGCCTATGAGGCATCCACGGGAAACCGTGTGCTGGACGATTCTTCAAGAGCCAGTGAAGAATGGCGCTACAAGGTGTTCACGGATTTTGAAACCGGGTCTGACCCGGATGTGCTGTTCTTCTTCACCAATGCCGATGCCGAGCCCTTTATCCGGGCGGGCAAGCTGGTGTCCATCGAGGAAGTAAGGACTATGTACCCGGACTACGCCACCAATATGAAGCCCGCTATGATTGCTGAGGCTGCGGACGGCAAGCATTATGCCGTGCCCTCCACCGGCTACTGGGAGAACCTGTTTGTAAACAGGCAGGTTTTGGAGAGAAGCGGCGTGGCGGTTCCGGGGCCGGACTACACCTGGAACCAATTTCTGGAGGACTGTGAAAAAATCAAGCAGGCGGGCTTTATCCCCATTGCCTGCTCTCTGTCGGAGGTCCCTCACTACCTGTTTGAGTTTCTGATCATGAACAATGGCAGCCTGGAAAACCAGCTGGAGCTGCCCAGGCTGGAAAACGGGCAGTTGGTTATGGACGAGACTGCGGAAAAATGGATCGCGGCCCTGAAGGATATGAAGCAGCTCTACGATGCGGGCTACTTCCCGGCCAATACCATGACGGCTACCGATTCGGAGACGGTCGTCCAGTTTGCCGAGGGGACGGCGGCGTTCCTCTTTGACGGTTCCTGGAAATGCGGCTATTTTGCGGAGAACTACCCCCAGAATCTGGAAAACTATGTGGTCTGCTGCGTCCCCGGCAAGGGAGAGCGCCCGGCCACGGATACCATCGGCGGCATCTCCATGGGCTATTTTATTACGAGAAAGGCCTGGAACGATCCCCAAAAGCGGGCCGCAGCCGTGGAATTTGTGAGCCAGCTGACCAGTGACGAGACCCTGAGCACCTTTGTGAAGACGGAGATCACCGCTCTGAAAAGCGGCGCTGTGCCGGAAAACCTGAACGCGCTGGAGCAGTCTGCGGCAGACTGCAATGCAGCGCTCACCGGCGTTGTGGGGGCTGTGCAGGACCGGATGTCCGCAGCTGCAAAGGACTATCTGTTTACCAACATCCGGCGGGTGGTAACGGGAAAGGTCACGCCGGAGAAGGCCATCGAGGCCGCACTAAAGCTCAATGGATGAGGAGAGAGAAAATGTACCGTGTTGTTCTGATTGATGATGAGGCTGTCATTCTGGAGGGCCTGAAACGGGTCGTCAAGTGGGAGAATTACGACTGCCAGGTGGTGGGCACGGCCTTTGACGCCAAGTCCGGCAACGACCTGATCCGGCAGGAAAAGCCGGATATCCTCTTTACGGACATCCGGATGCCCGGGCAGAGCGGCCTGACCATGCTGGCAGGGCTGCGCAGTGAGTTCCCGGATATGCAGGTGACGGTGATGACGGGCTACCGGGACTTTTCCTATGCCCAGGAGGCCATCCGCCTGGGTGTCACCCGGTTTCTCCTGAAGCCCAGCAAAATGGCGGAGATCAATGAGGCCCTGGAAGCCATGACCGCCAAATTAAAAGAGCTTTCCGCCCGACCTCAGGAGGAGCAGCCCGAGGAGGAGGAGGAAAAGCATCAGGGCGCAGGAAGCTTCCTGGTGGATTCCGCTGTGAGCTATATGCGTGAGCACTACCAGGAGAAGCTGACGCTACAGGAGGTGGCGGACCGGTGCTATGTATCCCAGTGGCACCTGAGCAAACTCTTGAACAAGTACATGGAGATGAGCTTCTACGATATTCTCAATTCCATCCGCATTGAGAATGCCAAGCGCCTTCTGGAAAACCCCGGCCTGAAAATCGGCCAGATCGGCGAAATGGTGGGCTATGCCGATGCCGCCCATTTTACCAGAACCTTCAAAAAGCTGGAGGGCATCAACGCCAACGAGTACCGGAACCGGATGCGGAATTCCTGACCTTTTAGAAAATGCCCCCCGGGCAAGCCAACCTCTTTGCGAGGCAGACTTGCCCGGGGGCATTTTTGGGCGTGGAAAGCTCTCTTCCTACGGGTCACCCCGATACTTCCGCTTTCCGCGCCTTCAGATACAGATCAATGTCATGGTTGATATATTGATACCCGGTCGTGTGCAGCACGTCATAAAATTCACGGATATAGTCAAAAACACCATATTTTTCAAACAGTTCCACGGCCTGTTTTCCGGTTAGACTCCGATGCACTTTATAGCTTTCCAAACAGAAAATTGCAAATTTCGTCTCTTGACTCATGGCTTTTCTCCTAAACGTCAGGATAGGTCAATTCTTTCCCGGACAGCTCTTGAACGAAGAGTGCATACAGCATAGGGGTGCTGTATTGCCATAGTTTTGTTTCCTCCTGCTCCAGGGCAGCGTAGAGCTTGGAACGATACAGCAGCTGAATGGCATCGGATTCTGTTATGCCTTGTGCCGCGGTGATTTCACCAATGAGGTCAGCACTGACGATGGGGAGCAATGCGGCAAACTGTTCCTGACTCATATCATCGTACCTCCTTGTAAGACGCAAAATGGCAAAAAGAGAGTGCTATAGAGAGTATAGCATAGAAAAAAGTTACATTCAAGAGCATTGTGTTTGCCTGTGATCTACGACCGGTCAGCAAAAAGCAATGCTGGGAAGCAAAAGCAACCTGCCCTTGCAAACCGGCGTGCGCCGGTCTGCAAGGACAGGTTTTGCTTTATGTACCGTTTTCCGTCCGGAGCTGCTGGAGCTTTTCCTGCACTTCGGTCTCGGTAGTGGGCTCCAGGCAATAGCGGATGGTGGCTTCCGGGCCATCCTGTACGAAATACCATTCCAGCTCTGTCAGGTTGCCCTGCTCGTCGAAGCGATAGGTATAGCGGTAGAGAGGGTTACACCAGGCGTTGGAGGAGAAGCTGTACAGGAAGCTGATCTCACGATCGGAAATGACGCTTTCGCCCTCCGGAAAATAGATGCTGTAGTAGGGCTGGCGGGAGGTATCGTAGTCGCACCAGTTCGCCCACAGCCGGTCTTCTCCGCTTTCCACGATACTGTGGCTGTAGCTGCCTGCATCGTTATAGAAAGAGGTGGCCATATCCTCGCCCGCGGCCCAGTATTCCTCGGTAAGGGTGTCTGTGCCGTCGTGGCGGCTGAACTGCTTTGCGTGGTAGGGGCCGCTTTTCAGTGCGGCAATGGCTGCGTCTACTCGTGGAATGGCTGCTTCCGCACCTTCGCCGTAAACGCCGCCTACGGCGCCAATGGAGAACTCGGCGTACTGAATCAGGCTCTGGTCACCGTTGAAAAACTTTGCACCCATACGGTAGAGCCCGGCGTCCAGGAATCCGTATACCGGCGACCAGTCCGTCCGGATCATCTGGGTGCGGCTGCTCAGGGTGCTGAAGCTGCCGTCAAAGGGGCAGGTCACATCGCTGCCCAGAAGCCGCTCCCAGTTCCTCGAGTCCTTCTTTTCCAGCCAGAAGACGGAATCTATGGTGTAGGAGCCTGCACCCAGCCCATTCCAGGCGACCCAGACCTCGCCGCCGGTGGGAGTCAGATAGTCGTCATCCACCCGGAAGAAGATCTTCCAGGAGGATTTTTCCGCAGCCTCAAAGGAATCCTCGGGGACCTGGGTGGAAGCGTTTGCGTAGAGATAATCTGTGCATTCCTCCGTATCCAGGGTGATGACCTCCAGACGGTCATGGGATACAAGCGCCTTTTCACTGTTTTCTACCACACGGTCTACGCTGGTGAGGTTCCTGCTAGAATCGAAGCAGTAGCAGTCTGTGCCGTAGTAGGTGTTTCCATCGGTATCTACCCAGGCAGAGCGGAAGCTGATGAGCTGTTCACTGATGGTGGACTGCCCCTCCGGGAACAGAAACCGGCGGTTCTGGTTCAGAGAGAAGGGCTCTGTCCAGTCCATGGGGACACCGCCTGCACCGTCAAAGTCGTAGTTTACCATGTTGCTGGAGGCCAGAAATTCACCGGCGTAATAGTCATTTCGGAAGGTGCGGCCATCCTTGGTAAGCCGCATTACCGGGGAAAGCCCATCGCCAAAGGTTTGTTTTTGGCTGATCAAAATGGAATAATACCTCCGCTGGTAGAGGCTTTGCAGGGCGGCCGTGCAGCGGGCCAGAGCGCTTTCTTCGGCACTGGGCAGGGCCTCCCGGTAGATCTGGAAGGGGGCATAAAACGTTGCCGACTGGGTGTCGCTCGCTATGAGGAGGTTTACACGGTAGTCGCCCTCAGGCAGGCTCCCGTAGCGGAGAGACCAGTCCATAGAAAGGTGCTCTGTCTCTGTGGCGTAGGTACGGGATTGCGCAAAAACGACACCAAAGGTCAGAATCTTCCCACCGGAAAGGCTGGGCAGCGGCTCCCAGTCCGTGCCGTTCCAGCGCTCCAGGGAGGCATCGGTAATGGTCATTCCGTCGGAGCTCTGGCAGAACCGCTCCTGAACCTCTATGCTCAGGGTACCGCCGGTGGGGGTACACGCGGACACATAGGGCACAAGGCCCCAATCCGGGTTCTCCGGAGAGACGGGCATGGCGGCGGTTGTGAAGCTTTCCGGCTTTTCCTTGCTGCTCTGCACCAGAGCGGCCTCCGGGTCTTCCTGCTTTTCTACAGGGTTTGTTCCCAGGCATACTGCCACAAAGGCAATGGCCAGCACGCCCAGTAGGCTAATCCAGAAGGCGGGCTTTTTGTAGCTCAGCACGGATTTGATCCGGTATTTCACGCTGACCTCGCCGAAGGCCACAGGGCAGGCGGCGTAGTGGACCTTGTGGGTGCTGCAATCTAAGAGGGCGGCGGAGTAGGCCTTCCGCTCCGGCAAATCCATGAACTGCACCACCCGCTGGTCACAGGCCATCTCAATATCCTTGCACAGCAGGATGTAGCTGACCCACACCAGGGGATTGAACCAGTGGAGCACCAGGGCCAGAAAGCCAATAAGCTTGATCCAGTGGTCCCCCTTGTCCAGGTGGGTGCGCTCGTGGGCCAGAATCTGCTGCCGGGTGTTGTCGTTGATCCCGGCGGGAATGTAAATTTTCGGCTTCAAAAAGCCCAGCACAAAGGCCGTTTCCAGCCCCTCGCACTCCCAGCCGCCCCGGACCTTCCGGGCATCCTTCACCTGGCGGCGCAGATGGGCATAGGAGATGAGGCTTGCACACAGCAGCGAAACCGCCACAATGCACCACAGAGGCACGAGGTAGGTTTGCAGCGTTTCCGACTGGGGCAGGCGAATGGTTGGGGGCTGTAAGCTGAACCTGCTTTGCAGGGGGACGGGCAGCAGCAGCCGCAAGCCTGCCACCATCCAGAGCATACAGATGAATTTCTTGGGGGTTTTTCGCAGAACCAGCCGAAGCACCAGCACCGCCAGAATGACGATGCTGCCGCTGACGCTGGCGGTGAGCAGATTGGAAAAGAGGGATTGCATGGGTCATTCCTCCTTGTAGTTGTCGATCATCTCCCGCAGCTGGTCCACCTCGCTTTTGGACAGCCGTTTGCTGTGGGAAAAGGCGGCGATAAAGGCGGGCATAGAGCCCTCAAAGGTCTCGTCCACCATTTCCGTCAGCCGGGAGCGCTGGACCTCCTGCTTGGTCACGAGACTGGTGACGGTGGCGTTCTCATTCTTCAGCACCCCCCGGTCAGCCAGACGGCGCAGCACCGTATAGGTGGTTGCCTTGGACCAGCCCAGCTTTTCCTTGCACAGGGCGGTCAGCTGCGTGGAATTGATGGGCTCATGCTCCCAGAGCAGCAGGCAGAAGCGGTATTCGCTTTCAAAAATTTTGGGGGTATCCATAAGGTGCTTCTCCTTAGCGAAAAGTGGTGCCGTCTGCGCCGTCGATGGTGATGTTTCCGCAGTCAGAGGTTCGGATGACATTGCCGGGGCCGTATTCATCCCCCAGGTTCCGGAAGGTGTTGCCGTCCACCCGGACGTTCTGGCAAGTGTAGAAGTTTACACCGCCGTAGCTGCAATCGTGAATCAGGTTGTTGATCACCTGCAAATCCAGGCTGTTTTCGCCCCACACGCCCCAGGTGCCGCAGCCGTAGAGGTCGCAGTCCTCCACAAGACCGCTCTGGCTGCTGCGGAATTGCAGCACGCCGCCGGCGCAGTAGCCGGGCTCCTGGGTGTGGCCCAGGGTGATATGGGTGACGTAGATATTGGAGCAGTTTTCAAAGGTCAGCACATAGGCGTACCTGGGGACGGCAGAGAGGACTCTGTCCGTTGCCGCGTCCCCGGAGCCCCGGACGGTCAGGTTGGAAACGTTCTGGACGACCAGCATGGGGCCGTCAAATTCCTCGTCCCAGCGGTAATGCTCCCCGCCGGAGGTCCCGTAGCCGGTGGCGGTGCTGAAATCGATGAGTTCTGCGTCTACGATGATCTCCGTGTCAGAGGCGATGGCCGCCAGAAATTCATCGGCAGTGCTCACATGGACGGCAGTCTGGCTGCCGGTAATCACCGGCTCGGCCACACCGGGCTGGGGGGCTTCGTATTGACTGTACTGGGGAACAGGCACAGCGTCTACCGTGGTCGTGGGCTGGGTCTCGGGTTGGGTCTCCGGGATTGTAACTTCCGGGGCGGCGGTTTCCGTGGGGAAGGTGGTCTGCGCAGCGGTGGTTTCCGGTGCGCTCTGGGCTGCACCGCAGCCGGAAAGCGCGGCTGCCAGCAATGACAGAGCAAGAATAGCGGCACAAAAACGTTTCATGGGGATTCATCCTTTCTTTGTTTGTGATACAGACGAGATTTAATGCATTAGACCTTCTGCTTGCAGTTTAACGCATTAAACCTCACTTGTCAAGAGGTTAAGGAGAATTTAAGAATTCCATGTTGCACAGCATCCCCAAGAAGGGTTGAAGTCAAAAAGCAGGGCACATCGCTGCATTTCTGCGCGACATGCCCTGCTTGTCCATTAAAATTCAGAGAGATATTACACCTTTTCCGGCTTCCTGCTGAACTTGGCCTTCCAGTACTTCCCAAAGACCAGAACTTCCGCCAGCAGCCCCAGGGGCAGCGCACAGGCCACATCGATGGCGGAGTGCTGCTTGACGAACATGGTTGCGGCGCTGATGAGGAAGACATTGAAGACCACAAAGGCCTTCCACAGCTTTCCCGCCTGCTTTTCCTTCAGCCAGCAGGAGCCGATGCCCAGAGAGTAGGCCACATGCAGAGAGGGGCAGACCCCGGTGGGGGTGTCCATCTTGTAGATAAAGGCCGCCAAGTGGGTGAAGAAATTGTCCCGGGCGAATTCCGTGGGCCGCAGGTCCTGGATGCTGGGGTAGACGATGTAAACCGCCATGGCCACCACCTGGGTGATGATGATGTATTTTTGCAGATTTTTGAAGTTCTCAATGTCATACAGGAGAAAATACCCCAGGGAGATGACGATCAGCACATACCAGAAGCAATAGGGGATGAAGAAGAACTCGTTGAAAGGGATCAGGTCGTCCAGTCGGCTGTGCATCACATGGCAGGCGTCGTAGGGGATGAAATTCTCCGTCAGGAAATAGAAGAGAAAATACACCAGCCATCCGGCCAGCAGCTTGAGGTGGGAAAATTCCGGGTCGTTCAGCTTGGAAAAGCGGAACTTCCGGTAATCAACAACAGGTTGTTTCATAGGATCGCCTCTGTAGAATGATTGGTTTTGTAGTCCTTCTTGGGGATATTGGGGTAGGGCACCACGATGTGCTCCGGCAGGCTCTCCGCCTGGGCGGTGATGCTGTCCATCAGGGCCTGACAGATCCGGCGGCGCTCCTCGGCAATGGGGGCCGTGGGGTCAAAGCAGATGGGCTTGCAGAAATAGACCTTGTGAAGCCTGGGCGCCAAGTACATGGGCACAAAGTTCAGGGCCTTGCCTGTGCGCTTGTAGTACAGCTTGGCCACATCCACAAAGTTCTCCTGAAACGCACAGAGAATCTGGTTGTAGCCCTTTTTGCACTCGGGGAAGATGATGATATGGTTGCCCGCCTGGAGGCTCTTCACCGTGTCCCGGAAGGTGTTGATGACCCGGGTGTCGTGGTACACGGCGATGGTGTCGCCGCAGCGCATGACGCAGGAGGCAAAGGGGGCGATGATGTAGCTCAGCAGCCGGAACAGGGGCTTGAGGGCCTTGGGTTTTTCGTCCCAGAAGTCGTGATAGGCGTAGTCCGGGATCTCCTTGGCGGACATCATCTGCCCGGCGCACCAGATGGCCCGCTTTCCCGGGAAATAGAGCTCCGCCAGAATGGGCCCGTTGGCCTGAGAATGATTGCCCACCACAATGGAGGGCTCTTCGGGAAGGTTTTCGGTGCCCTCCACAGTGGTCTTTGGATAGAAGATCCAAACGAGCTTCCAGCAGACCCAGTAAAATGCTTTTTCCAACCGTTTTTTCAAGGCCGTACCTCCGCACAATACATTTTTTACGGGAATTGTACCGGGGAAAACTAAACTGCACCTAAACTTGAAAAAATTTCGGAAAAGGGATATACTGTTTTCAGTTTCGTTTCGGTTTAGGATGATACCATATGCTTAGCAAAAAAGCAAGGGAAAACCAAGGAAAATCCAGGGGGGAAATGTTTTGTTCCATATTCTCGTGACAGATGACGATAAAAATACCCGCCGACTCATGCAGGCGGTGCTGGAAGGGGACGGCTATACCGTCACAACGGCCTGTGACGGCGAGGAGGCCCTGGCCGTGATGGACCGGGAGCACATCGATCTGGTGGTGCTGGACATTATGATGCCCAATATGGACGGCTATGAGTTTACAAAAACCCTGCGCTCGGCCAATAATGAGATGCCCATCCTCATGGTCTCCGCCAAGCAACTCTCCGAGGACCGGAAAAAGGGCTTCCTGGTGGGCACGGACGACTATATGACAAAGCCTGTGGATACCGAGGAGATGCTGCTGCGCATCAAGGCCCTGCTGCGCCGGGCCAAGATCGTCTCCGAGCGGAAAATCGAGATCGGCGATGTGGTGCTGGACTACGATTCTCTGACCGTCACCCGGGGCAAGGAGCGCCAGGAGCTGCCCCAGAAGGAATTTCTGCTGCTGTATAAGCTCTTGTCCTATCCCGGGAAGATCTTTACCCGGATTCAGCTTATGGACGAGATCTGGGGCATGGATTCCGAAACCGGCTGGGAGACGGTGACGGTCCACATCGGAAGGCTCCGCAAGCGCTTTGAAGCCTGGCCGGAGTTTGAGATCATCTCCGTCCGGGGCCTGGGCTATAAGGCGGTGAAGAAGGTATGAAGCATCGCAGACCCTCCAAGCAGGAGCGCCAGAGCCGCATGGCCCTGACCCTGACCCTTTCCGGCTGCGTCTTCGTGGTCACGCTGGTGACCCTGCTGATCATCGGTGCGACCCTGCTGATCGTAGACCGCACGGGGCAGCTGGGCAAGTGGATGGAGCACTCCAGCATCCTGTCCTTCTTCCTGATCATCGCCGCCATCAGTCTGGTGGGCGGCACCCTGATGGCTTTGCTGCTGGGCACCTTCCCCCTGCGGTCCGTCAGCGAAATGACCCAGGGCCTGCACCGACTGGCCTCCGGAGACTACGATGTCCGCATAGAGCCCAAGGGCATTATTGCCACCATCGCTCCCCTGCGGGATATGGTGGAGTCCTTCAATGCTACAGCGTCCGAGCTTGCGGGCACGGAAATGCTGCGCTCGGACTTTATCAACAACTTCTCCCACGAGTTCAAAACCCCCATCGTCTCCATTGCGGGCTTTGCAAGCCTTTTGCGGCAGGGGGACCTGACCCGGGCTGAGCAGCTGGAATACCTGGACATCATCGAAAGCGAAAGTAAGCGTCTGGCGGATATGGCCACCAATGTGCTGAACATGACCAAGGTGGAGAATCAGGCCATTCTGACGGATGTTTCCACCTTCAATCTTTCCGAGCAGCTGCGGACCTGTGTGCTGCTGCTGGAGCGGAAGTGGGAAAAGAAAAATCTGGAAATGAATCTGGATCTGGAGGAATACACCGTCTCCGGAAACCAGGAGCTGCTGCGGCAGGTGTGGGTAAACCTGCTGGACAATGCCATCAAGTTCTCCCCGGAATGCCAGACGGTGGAGGTTTCCGCCCTGGAGACGGAAAATGATGTGGCGGTCTCCATCTGCAACACCGGCTCCTATATCCCCCCGGAGCAGCAGGAGGCCATTTTCCGCAAGTTCTACCAGGCGGACCGCTCCCACAACAGCGAGGGCAACGGCATCGGCCTGGCGGTGGTCAAGCGGGTGGTGGAGCTCCACAGCGGCACCGTCCGGGTAGAGAGCGAACCCGCCTACACCAAATTCCTGGTCACTCTTCCCAAAGCACAATAAAAATCTCGCCCCGGACAGAATGTTGCTGCGGCAACGCTGTTCGGGGCGGTTTCGGATTAATCCATTCTGATCAGCTTCAGAGTTTTGTTTTCTTCCGTTAAAAAGTCTGCATCATGGCTGACAATGATTACCAGCTTGTTATTTTTCTGTAGCTGTGAAATCATATCCAGAATCTCACATTTTTTATTGCTGTCAATAAAATTGGTGGGTTCATCAAAAATATACACACTTTTGTCGGTTGCCAGGAACAGCTTGATCTGCTCAAATTTCTTTTGACCGCTGGACAGCTTCCCAGCTTCATTGCTATAGAACATACTGATATATGCATCCGCTGATATATATACGATGTCATCGGAGAGCAGCTTCTTCCCATTGATCAGGATATCTCCGCAATAGCGCCCATTATACCCCATGATTGCCTCTATAAGGGTCGTTTTCCCGGTCCCGTTTTCTCCGCAAATGACATAGGTGGTCCCTTTTTGGAAGGTGTAATTGATCGCTTTGCTGAGCTTCTTACCCTGGCTGTCCAGAATTGTGAGATTGCTTAATGTAATGTCTTCTATTTTTTCGGAGGTGTAATCTGCGGTTGTCAGATTTAATAGCTTCGATAAACCGTTCAATGCAGGGCGGACCTGCTGATAATCTGCGCTGAATGACATCAAACATTCACACGGATCCCACAGCTGTGACACGTAATTCTGAAAGGCGTATAGAACGCCAATGGATATACGCCCTTCATAGGTCAGAAAACCGGACGAAAGAATCACAATTAGAATTGCCAGATTTAGAAAGCAGTATGTGAAGAAATATAGATAAACGGACTTTGTCTTATAGTTTTTATGCTGCACCATTCTGTATTTTTTCAGCAGCGGTCCAATGGGGCCCAATTGCTTTTTCTGTAAAAAGCGTTCTTCTTTTGATAGATAGAACTGATCTGTAATGTAGCTTTTGACATTTTGAATATTGCCGAGATTTTCATCGGCACTGCTATATAGCTTCTTCTCAAAGGCCTTGGAGGCAAGAAAAGAGCAGGGGACAAATACCAGTAAAATCAATGTGCTTTCCCAGTTCAAGCAAAACATAATTGCAAAAATGGCCACAACGTTTATGGATGAAAAGACGGCATTCATGGGGCGAATAAAGAAATACGACCGCGCTGCCTCATAGTTCTGCCCGAGCTGTTGATGCAATTCCCCAGCATTCAGGTCGTTATCCTTCACATCCAGATATTTTAATTTAATGTTCACAGACGAAAAGAAATTTACAAAGTTTTCTGCTTCCACTTTGCCGACCATCATGGAAAAAGCGTAAGAGATCACCTGCGTCAAAGCAAACGCGCAGAGATAGTACAGCGCATAGTGAACCATCCTGCCGTAATCAAGCGCAACAACCGCATCGATGAATTGCATGACCACAAGCGGTGTTACCAGATAAGCCGCTAAGTAGAGGCAATAGACAATGCCATACTGCACTTTTGTCTTATTGGAAGTCAATTTGAAAATATCTGACATCTCCGCATCCCTCTTTCCGTTCAATGTTCTGAACCGCTTACCGACTTTATCATAACATAGATCGGACGAAATCACAAAGTTATTTTCCGATAAAAGTACATTTTGTGCATTGCAACAGATGCACATAGGTGAATGAAGCGCATTTCACTGGCGGCAGATTGTATTTGAAAACCGCCATAAACAGTATGTTGCTGCGGCAACGCTGTTCGGGGCGGTTTCGGTTTATACTGAGGGGGCAAGAAAAAACATCTCCCCGAAAGGGATAGCGGCTTCCGGACGCTTAATGCACAGCTGGATGCAGCCGCAGACCGGAGGGGTTCTACCGAAAGAAAACAGAGAATCACAAAACGGAGGAAACAACGATGATTCGTCAGATTATTCATATCGATCAGGAAAAATGCAACGGCTGCGGCCTGTGCGTCAAGGCCTGCCACGAGGGGGCCATTGCCCTCATTGGCGGCAAGGCCTACCTTGCCCGGGAGCACTATTGCGACGGCCTGGGGGACTGCCTGCCCGGCTGCCCCACCGGGGCAATCACCTTCGAGACCCGGGAGGCCCCGGCCTACGATGAGGCCGCCGTGCTGAAGGCCAAGGCCGAGAAGGCTGCGGCCCAGGGCGGCTGCCCCGGCAGCCGGATGCGGACGCTGTCCCCGGAGCCGGAAATGCCCCAGGGTGGCCATTGCCCCAGCCAGCTGCGGCAGTGGCCTGTGCAGCTCAAGCTGGTGCCCGTCCAGGCCCCCTGGTTTGACGGGGCGGATGTACTGGTGGCGGCGGACTGCACCGCCTATGCCTATGGGGACTTCCACCGGGATTTTCTCCGGGGAAAGGTCCTGCTCATCGCCTGCCCCAAGCTGGACAGCGTGGACTACAGCGAGAAGCTGACGGCCATTTTCCGGGAGAACAACATCCAATCCGTAACGGTGCTGCGCATGGAGGTTCCCTGCTGCGGCGGCCTGCAGCGGGCCGTGGAAACCGCCGCCGCCAACAGCGGGAAGGATATCCCGGTGACGACGAAGATCGTCACGACGGACGGGAAGGTACGGTAAAAAAGCTTCCCCTCCGGGGGAGCTGGCTCGGCGCAGCCGAGACTGAGGAGGGGCGCAATGAGCGAGAGTGTTAAGGAAATACGTACCGCTCACTTACGCAAGGCCCCTCATCCATAAATTATGGTATAGCTGCCACCGGCAGCTATAGAAAATTAGATTCGCTGCGCGACGCACCGCCGCTGCGGCGGTCCCCCTTCCCCGATGGGGAAGGTCAAAACCAAAATCAGGAGAGACCCTATGAATAAGAACTTATTTTGCTTCCAGTGCGAACAGACCGACCGGACGGGCCTTTTGCAGGACGCCCTGACCGGGGCGCTGATCGGCCTGGCCCGGGCTTCGGAGAGCAGTGCCGATCTGCTGACCCCGGAGACGGACGCACTCATTCAGCGGTCCCTCTCCGCCTGCGCCGACAGCAGCCCGGATGACGCGGAAATCCAGGCCCTGCTGGACCAGGTCCACGCGGAGAAGGCCCGGCTGGTGCCGGACTGCGCCAGTTGCAGGAATCCCTGCGGCCACAATGACGACTATGATCTTGCAAACCTCTGGAACGCCCGGGAGGATATCCGCAGCCTGAAGGTCCAGATTCTCTCCGGCATCCGGGATATGGCCGCCAGAGCCTGCCGTGCTGCCGCACTGGGCTATCGGGACGAGGAAGTCAACCGCTTCTTCTACCGGGCGCTGTTCACCCTGGGGGAGGATACGGACGCAGAACACCTGCTGCCCATTGCCCGGCAGGTGGAAGAGATGAACCGGAAAGCGCCTGCACGCCGCCATAGGTCGGGGCGCGCCCTTTGACGGTTTCCATCCAAAACATGAATCAATTTCTTATATATGCAGAAAAAACGGGGAATCTTGAAGATTGATTTCACGGATGGGGTGTGGTAGAATACAAAAAAAGCCGAAAGCGAGCTGAATCATATGCTGTCAAAACAGATGCTGTATAATCTTGAAAATTCCTCTGCCATTCGAAAGATGTTTATTGAAGGGCAGGAGCTTGCACAGAAGGTCGGCGCGGAGAATGTTTTTGATTTTTCTCTGGGCAACCCTGTGGCCCCGGTGCCCAAGGCCTTTAACGACGCGCTGATTGAAATCATTCAGAACGAGAACTCCCTGACCCTTCACGGCTATACCAACAATGCCGGTTATCCCGAGGTGCGAAAGGCCGTTGCGGATAGCCTGAACCGCCGGTTTGACCTGGGCCTGACGGAAGAAAACGTGGTTATGACCGTGGGCGCTGCCGGCGCCATCAATATTGTCTTTAAAGCCATTCTGGACATTGAGGACGATGTGGTGGTGTTCCGGCCCTATTTCGGCGAATACCGCAGCTACGCCAGCAATTGGCACGCCAGGGTCGTAGAGGTGGATCCCCAGCTGCCCAGCTTCCAGCCGGACCTGGAGGACTTTGCCCGGAAGGTGGACGCACGGACCAAGGCGGTCATCATCAACAACCCGGTCAATCCCTCCGGCGTTGTCTACAGCGAAGAGACCCTGCGCTGCATTGCGCAGATTCTGGAGGAGAAGCAGAAGCTCTACGGACACGAAATTTACCTGATTTCCGATGAGCCCTACCGGGAGATCGCCTATGACGGTGTGGAAATTCCCTATGTGACGAAGTTCTATGCCAATACCTTTGTGGCCTATTCCTTCTCCAAGACGCTGTCCATTCCCGGCGAACGGATCGGCTATCTGATCGTCTCCCCGGAGATGAAGCAGTGGCGGGAAATGGCAAACGCGGTGACGGTGGCAAACCGGGTCTGCGGCTTTGTCAATGCACCCAGCCTGCTGCAAAAGGCTGCGGCCCGCTGCCTGGAGGAGAAATGCGATATTGCATTCTATGACAACAATCGAAAGCTCCTTTGGGGCGGCCTGACGGAGCTTGGCTTTGAATGTGTCAAGCCCGAGGGAACCTTCTATCTGTTTGTGAAGTCTCCGGAAGATAACGAGCAGAATTTTGTGGTCCGTGCAAAGGCACACAATCTGATTTTGGTGGCCGGTTCCACCTTTGCCATGCCGGGCTATGTCCGCATTGCCTACTGCGTGAGCCCGGATATGATCAAGCGCAGCATGCCCCATTTTGCGGACCTGGCAGCGGAGTATGGGCTGAAAAACGGCATTTGATAGGAACTGAATAACAAAAGATAAGGAGCTTTCCGTATTGGAAGGCTCCTTATCTTTGTTTATAGGAAGTTATGCGTTCATGGCCTCACCCAGCACCTTCAACAGGCTTTTTTGGGGGTCGTCGGCATCCAGGCTGATTTCCCAGAACATAATGCCCGCCAAAAGTCGCTCTTTTGCAAGGGCGACTTTTTTTGTCAGGGTTTCCCGGCCGTTATAGTGGACGGAGCCGTGGGGCATTTCCACGGTGTCCTTTTCCAGCGCGTCCGGGTCTGCCAATAGCAGGTTCTTGAAAGCACCGGGGAAGGGGCGGCCGTAGAAGGGCAGGCCAAGCGTCAGCTTTTCCGGCGGGAAGTGACGCGCCTCAAGCCAATAGTTCAGGCAGCTTTCCGCAAAGGCATAGGAGGAATGGATGGGGCCGTCACAGTCATAGGTCATGAGGTTAATTTGGTCCAGCAGCTCCACAGCGGGGGAGTCGATGGCTTCGGCGGCGCTGCGGATGGGCTCGTTTTTGCTGTCCAGTCCGGCCAGAATGGCGGCGGTCAGCAGCTTGCCGCCCAGAAGTCGGCGCAGCCGCAGCAGAAAATCCTCATATTGCTGCTTACTGCCGTCGGTGGTTCGGGGGTACTCCCAGTCGATGTCTACGCCGTCAAAATCAAAGGCTTCTGCCATGGCAACGATCTCATTTGCCAGCTGCTGCCGCTTTTCGGGGGTGTCCGTAGCGGCCCGGAAGGTGGGCTCCAGGACCTCCTCCTGCCAGCTCCAGCCGCCCAGGGACAGGACCGCTCTTGCGCCTGCGGCATGGGCCTTTTCCACAACGGCCCGGGCCAGGGCCGGGTTTTCCAGGGGCAGAACATGGCCCTGGTCCGTGGGAATGGCAAAGGCGAAGTTTACCATGGTGACAATGCCAAAATCCAGCTTTTCCAGCCCCTCCGGGACAAAGAGGTATGCTACGCATTCCATAGACTTGTTCATAATGTATTCTCCTTTACAGATATTTCCTTTTTTTCACCTTTCCACCAGCTGCCGCGAAGCAGGCGGATGCTCAGTGCCGCCATCCGCACGGCCCACTCGGCCCACATGGCGATCCACAGGCCCTCAATGCCCAGCCCCAGCGGGAAGCACAGCACATAGCCAAAGCCAATGCGCACGCCCCACATGGACAGCAGGGACAGCACCGAGGGGAAGACAGTGTCGTGGCCGGCCCGCAGCACATAGGGGGCGATGTTGGAGACAGGCCAGAACAGCAGCATGGGAACAAGCAGATGGTGCAGCAGCCCCAGCACCGTCTCCCGCATGGCGGGAGTGGTGGTGTAGAGGCTTTGCAGTATGGTGGGCAGCAGCGGATAGCAGATGCCTGCCCCCAGGCACAGCAGCCCAAGACCCAGGGCAATGGAGCCATAGCCATAGCGCCGGGCATCCCGGAAGGCCCCCCGGCCGATGGATTGCCCAACGATCGTTACAGCCAGGTTGCCCGCAGCCAGACCGGCGGCGGTGATAACGCCCTGCAGGGAGCTCGCGATGGCGTTGGCGGAAATGGCGAAGGTGCCCAGAGGGACGGTCATGGTGGCGATGACGATGTTGCCGCCGTAGAGGAAGATCTGCTCCAGACCGAAGGGGACGCTGACCCGAAGGATGGAGGCGGCTACGTCCCTGCGGCAGACGAAGAGTTTTTTTCGGGTGATGTGAATGGGCAGCTTCCCGGGATGGAGCAAAAACACCAGGGCGCAGCCGGAGCCCAGGGCCCGGGCGGCAATCTGGGCCAGAGCGCTGCCCAGAATGTCCAGCTTCCACACATTTAAAAAGAGAATGCTGAACAGCAGGTAGGCCACATTGATCACAATGGTCAGGCACAGACACTTTCCAGAGGCACCCAGCCCCCGGAGAATGCAGAAGATGCCGGTATAAATTGTAAAGAGAATCAGCGAAAAGCTGCCCTGGACCATATAGGTGACGGCCTTCTCCAGAACCTCAGGCTCCGCCTGGGGATACAGGGCTGTCAGAATGGGCCTTGGGAACAGGATCAGTACCAGGCTCAGGGCCGTGCCGGACAGAAAGGTCATCCAAAGGATATGTCCGGCAGCCAGATTCATCCGCTCCATGTCCCGGCTGCCGTAGCTCTGGGCAATCTCTACGGTACCACCGGCGGAGATGCCGTTCATCAGGCAAACGATCAATGTAAAGATGGGGGACACCAGATTTACCGCCGCCACAGAGGATTCTCCCGCCGAGGAGATCAGGGCCGTGATCAGCATACTGATGAGCATAATGGAAAGAGAATCCAATATAAAGGGCAGGGTCATGGAGGCAAGCTGCCGCCTGGTGAAAACATGCGATTCCTGGGAAACGGTTCCTTTTTCTTGCTGCATGGCAGATAACTTCCTTCGTTCGGCGCTTAGCGGAGGCATTGGACTGCCTTGGCTTTTTTTGTTCGACCAGAGCGTACCACAAGCAACCGCCCCCTGTCAATTCCGGGGACGAAAATTGCCCGCGCGTTGTTCAAAACCAACAACCAAAGGCAATAAAAGCCAAGGCCATGTCATGACATTTCTCTGTGGGTTTAGTACAATATGGTCAAGAAAGCGAAACACATGAAAGCAAGTTTCGTCAAAATGAATACAAGAGGAAAGCTGGTGGATTTATGCGCAGCAATACCAAAGCCGTTGCCCGCGCCGAGACCCTGCAGCAGCCCAGCCGCTTCACCAAGTGGAAGAAAACGCTGGTCCTGCTGACCATGGTCGCCCCCACAGCCATTTGGCTGCTGCTTCTGCGGTACCTGCCCATGGGCGGTATCGTTCTGGCGTTTAAGAACTACAAGATCAATCCCCGGAATCCAAGCTTCTGGAGCAATCTGGTCAGCTCCCAGTGGGTTGGTTTCAAGAACTTCGAATTCCTGTTCAAGACGGATGCAGCCTGGGTAGCCATTCGGAATACGCTGCTGTATAACGTGGTCTTCATCATCCTGGGCGCCATCATCCCCGTGGCCTTCGCCATTATGATGAACGAGATCACCAAGAAGTTTGTGGCCAAGGCCTACCAGACTATGATGTTCTTCCCGTACTTCCTGAGCTGGGTCGTGGTCAGCTACTTCCTGAACGCCTTTATCGACGCCCAGTACGGCATGATCCCCACCGCCCAGAAGGCAGCAGGGGATGCGGTCATCTCCTGGTACACCACCACAAAGCCATGGCCCTTCATATTGGTCCTTGCAAACCTATGGAAAAATGTGGGCTATTCCACAGTCCTTTACTTAGCTGCCATCACCGGCATTGATTCCACCCAGTATGAGGCCGCAGCCATTGACGGCGCGACCAAATGGGACCAGGTCCGCTATGTGACCCTGCCCCACCTGCGCACCATGATCTGCATCCTGTTCATTATGAACGTGGGCAAGATATTCGCCGCAGACTTTGGCCTGTTCTACAATGTGCCTATGCAGAACGGCGCTCTGTTCTCCGTGACCCAGGTCATCGATACCTATATCTACCGGGTGCTCGTGACAACAGGCGACATCAGCTTCAGCTCTGCCGCAGGTCTCCTTCAGAATGTGATCGGCTTCGTGTGCATCATGACGGCCAATTCCATCATCAAGAAGCTGGACCCCGACAGCAGCTTGTTCTAAGGAGGCAGACCCATGGCAAAGAATCACAAGAACACACGGCTAAATACCGTCAGTACCGGCACGGAAGCAATCATCCATATCATGATCGGACTGTTCTCCCTGTGCTGCATCATCCCCTTCATCTTCGTTATCATCATCGCCTTCTCTTCCGAGCAGTCCATCCGTGAGATCGGCTACTCCTTCTGGCCTACCCAGTGGAGCACGGCAACCTTTGCCTATGCCTTCGGAAAGCTGCCCCAGATCTGGCGGTCCTTCTTCAACAGTGTGTTTATCACTGTAGTAGGTACTCTGGCCAGCACCACCATGTGCGCCCTGTATTCCTACGCACTGTACCGCCCGGATTTCAAGTTCCGCAATTTCTTCACCTTCTTCAGCTTCTTCACCATGATCTTCGGCGGCGGCCTGGTCCCCACCTACGTGATCTCTACCAAGGTGCTGGGCCTGGGTGAGAACTATGCGGCGCTGATCATCCCGCTCCTTGTCAGCCCCTTCAATATCATCATTATGCGTACCTTCTTCCAGAGCTCCGTGCCGATGGACCTCATCGAGGCCGCCACCATCGACGGCAGCGGCGAGTATTCCACCCTCTTCCGGGTGGTCATCCCCATTGCAAAGCCGGGCCTTGCAACGGTGGCCCTGCTGAATGCACTGGCCTACTGGAACGACTGGTATCAGTCCCTGCTGTATATCAAGCAGAACAAGGTCCTGCAGCCCCTGCAGGCACTGCTGATGGAGCTGCAGAACAACGTGGAGTACCTGAACCGTATGGCAGGCTCCATGGGCACCGCAGCCATTCAGGAGGCCGCAAAGGCGCCTACCCAGACCCTGCGTATGGCCCTGGTCGTCATCATCGTGCTGCCCATCGCCTGCGCCTATCCCTTCTTCCAGCGCTACATCGTTGCGGGCCTGACCGTTGGCTCCGTGAAGGGTTAAAAACCATTTGGCACATTCAGCGAAAAGCTGTTTGGCAATATACCAATAAAAATTGGAGGATGTATCATGAAAAAGCTACTGGCTCTGTTGCTGGCTGCGGTTATGGTCCTTGGTTTGGCCGCCTGCGGTTCCGGCACATCTACCCCCGCTGAAACCACTGCCGCTCCCGCCGCTTCCAGCGACGCAAGTGCAGACAACGCTGCGGATACTACCGCAGCTGCCGCTCTGGATCCCGTGACCATTAAGATCTGGTTCCACGGCAGCAACGTTACCCCTGACGCTTCCGCAAAGGTCATGGAGCAGGTCAATGCTTACCTGAAGGACAAGATCAATGTCACCGTTAACCCCATCTGGGGCACCTGGGGCGATTTCGATACCGCTTCCGTGACTGCTCTGGCCGGCGGCGATGACGTGGACATCTACTTCACCTGCAACTGGTCTGCTGACGAGTACAACAAGTACGCCCGTGACGGCTACTGGGTCAAGCTGGACGACATGCTGGACACCTACGCCCCCGAGCTGAAGAGCACCATTCCCCAGGGCATTTGGGACTGCGCTGTGACCAACGGTATTGACGGCACCGGCATCTATGCCGTTCCCGCTCTGAAGGACACCGCCACCCAGAACACCTGGGACGTCAACGGCACCCTGCTGGCCGAGCTGGGCTACGACGTAGACGCTGTCTGCGCTGCCGGTATCGACTACTACTCCGACGAGTTCGAGGAAATGCTGCAGAAGGCCAAGGAGTACAAGGCTTCTCAGGGCGAGACTGACTTCTATCCCCTGGTTGTTGAGCCTGTCGTCCTTGAGAGAATGGTAACCGGTTCCTCCATCGTCACCGGTGACCTGAACGGCGCTTACATGCTGTCCTACTACTACGACACCGAGCATCCCTCTCACGACCTGGGCAGCCAGCTGGTCAACAAGTATGGCACCGAGGAATTCAAGAAGTACGCTGAGCGTACCTACGATCTGGCTCAGAAGGGCTATATCTCCCCCAGCACCCAGAACGTCGGCACCTCTAACGACTACCTGTCCGCCTGCCAGTCTTCCGCTTCCTACCTGTTCGGCACCCAGTCCTATGCTTACGGCTATGAGGCTACTACCCGCGGCGTCCGCGGTATCGATGTCCGCTACGTCCCCGCTGATGCACCTTACATGGATGCTACCTCCGGCCAGGGCGCTATGATGGCCATCTCCGCTACTTCCAAGAACCCCGAGCGCGCTCTGATGTTCCTGAACCTGCTGAACACCGATCCCGCTCTGATGACCCTGATGAACTACGGCGTTGAGGGCACCAACTACACCACCAACTCCGACGGCACCATCTCCTTCGTGGACGACACCCACGGCGGTTATATGCCCTGGAGAAACGGCATGGGCAACGTTCGTATCCTGCCTCCCACCGCTGACGAAGGCGTCACCTACTGGGATGACTTCTCCGCTTACTACAACTCCGCTGAGGCCCTGCCTTACGGCGGCTTCATCTTCGACAACTCCCCCGTCAGCACCGAGGGCGCTGCTCTGGCCAACGTCTATGCCGAGTACGCTTTCAACCTGATGTCCGGCGCTGTCAACCCCGACACCGTTCTGCCTGAGTTCCTGAGCAAGATGGAATCCGCCGGTATCGACGCTTTCGTCGCTGAGGCCAACAGCCAGCTGAACGCCTATCTGGGCAAGTAATTAAGCTGCTTCACTTTTCTGTTTCTCCTCTGGGCAAGTAATTAAGCTACTTCACTTTTCTGTTTCTCCTCAATGAAAACCACCGGGCCGTCTGGTCCGGTGGTTTTCAATCTAACGCAGTTCTTTTTCAAAAGCAAAATCCGGGAAACAGGAAAGAGGTTAGATTTTGCCCATAGAGGGCATCGCCCCCTACGAGAGATAGAATTTTTTTTGGAGGGGTAAAAATCGCAGGGCACTGCTTCAAGGCAGTACCCTGCGGGCTTTGAGACGAATTATACAAGATCCATTACATATTTGGCAGACTCTGCATCCAGCAGGAATTCGCAGTTGGGATGCAGCTGCAGGACCGATGCGGGGATGTCCTCGGTGACGGGGCCCCGGAGCATCTTCTCCACCATTTCCGCCTTGTGAGCGCCCTTGGCAATGAGAATGATGTGCTTGGCGTGCATGATGGTTCTCACGCCCAGGGTCAGGCCCCCAAGCTCATGGTCCGGGCCTACACCGGTTTCCTTCCGGACTCTGGCCTCGAAGATGGGGTCCATGGGGGACACCCAGGTTTCGCTGCCGAAGGGAGTTCCGGGCTGGTTGATGCCGATGTGGCCATTGTAGCCCAGGCCCAGCATTTGCAGGTCAATGCCGCCCCGGTCCTCCAGGGCTTTCTGGAAGTTCCGGCATTCCGCTTCGTAGTCATCAGAGATGGTCTGGGGCATGATGAAGCGTTCCTCGGGAATGCCCAGGGGGTCCGCGATCTGCTCGCGGATCATGGTGTAGCAGCAGCCTGCATAGGAGCGGGGCAGGTTGGTCAGCTCGTCCACATTGAAAAGGGTGACGTGGCTGGTATCGAAGGGATAGCGGCTGTAGATGTCGGAGACGATGGCGTGCATGTTCTTGGTGGTCTGGCCGGTGGAAAGACCGATGACGGCATCGGGCTTTGTGAGCATCTGGCCGATGATCCGCCAGGCGGCGGCTACGTCAAAGGCGTGTTCGTCCTTGCATACGGTGATTTTCATATTGTTTCCTCCATTCCGATGATTGCGTTGCTTGCAGCCCCCAGCAGACCGATGGTCCGGGGGTCCAGAGTCGTTAAATGAATGCCTGCGGTGACATAGCGCAGAGGATGGGCCTGGGTGTAGCCCAGGGCCTTTTTCAGAAGAAAGCCGTCGGATATCACGCCGCCGCCGAGAATAATGGCCTGGGGGTCATTGAAGCGGACCAGATTCATCAATAGATTGGAAAGGGCTTTGGCCGCCTGCTCGGTCAGCCGATGACAGAGGGGGTCTGTATCCGACAGGCGGAAGATCTCTGCTGCGCTGACCCGTCCGCCGTCTGCCGGAATGGTCAGCCTGGTATCCGGGTATTCCGGTGCCAGCAGCCTTGCGCAGTTCGAGAGCCCCAGACCGGAGATGACGGACTCCACACAGTCGTCCCGCCCGCACTCACAGCTGATCCGGAAGGAGAGGCCGGAGCTGGTATGTCCAATCTCACCGGCGTTGCAGTGCCCGCCGGTGACGATGTGTCCACCGGTGACAAAGCCTGCGGCTACACCGGTGCCCACATTGATGTAGATCAGATCCTTGATCCCCCGGCCCTGGCCGAAGCGCAGCTCAGCCTTGAGGGCGCTGCGCACATCGTTATCCGCGAAGGCGGGCAGGGAATAGCGCTGGGAAAGCATCTCGCAGATGGGAAGCGTTGCCTTTCTGCCGCCGGAGATCTCCAGCCAGAGCCCTTTTTCGCTGTCGATGCGGCCCACCAGCCCCAGGCCTATGGCCTGGACCGCGGGGCTGCACTCCGGCAGAAATGCATCCAGTGCGCAGCAAATCAAGTCCATAGCCTGCTGCTGGGTCAGCGCGCCTGTGGGGTAGCTGCGGGTGCGCAGAACCTCGCCTGCTTCTGTGACCTCGCCCACAAGCAGCTTGGTGCCGCCCAGGTCGATACCGATATAGGTGTTCATGCCTCCGGTTCCTCCATAAAGTCCGCGCACAGAGAGAGCCAGCGGCAGGCGGAGCCAACCCAGATCTCCCGGAACGTGGCGTTGTTGTTCTGAGGCCAGTAGGGCACATCCTCATTGCCCCGGGTCTCAATGCCTACGGGGATCTCGCCCACGCTTTCCCCGGAGAGGACGGCGTACTGGCGGCAATAGCGGCTGCCCGCACCGTAGACAAGGCTCTGGCCGAAGGGATTCTTGCCCCACATCCAGTAGAGCTGCTCCCGGCCCAGCTGCAAGAGCTCCTCGTCTGCAAAGTATCTGCCCACGATGGAGGCCGCCTTGCCCATGGACAGCAGCACGGCGGAATTGCCTCGGAAGGAGAACCAGATCGGGAAATTCCGCAGGATGAGCCCGGCGCCCAGGGGCGTGCCCTCCGCCAGCTGCTCCCGGTAGTTCTTCCGCTCCTTGCGGTAGTCGCAGGTGACATGGAGGTAGGGGAACAGGGCGGCATCCTCGTATTCGTCCGCCCGGTGCACACCGGCGGGCAGCATCCCATAGGGGGCTGTGTTTCCGGCGATGGCCTTCAGATAGCTTCCGTAGAGGGCCATGGCGTGCTCCCACTTTTGCTTGTCCGGATGGTCCGGCTGGGAGCGGCACAGGGCATCCAGTGCCTGCATGAATTGGTGCTCCCGGGCCTGATGGTTGAAGTGGACAATGCGCATATGGCTTTCGGACCGGTAGAAGAAGCCGCGGATGGGCATCTCCGGATTCGTCTCCTGGCAGAGCAGTAGCTTCCGGGCGGTTTGGGCCGCATCGGAGGCATAGCAGGCCTTCTGGGAGACGGAAAACAGGCAGCTGGCTGCCCATACGATGACCGCATAGTATTGGGACAGTCCGGAATTGTAGGTGTGCTCAAACATATGGGCAGGGTCTACACCGGTCTGCCGGAATTTCTCCCAGGCGAAGCCGTAGTCTTCAATGGCGGCGTGGAGGGCGTTGCCGCTGAGCGCATCGTCGTAGCCCCGGAGGGTTTCGGCGGCATAGGCTTCGATGCCTGCAAAGAGAAAGTTTTCATAGGCGTGGTTATGGACCCGGGTGGGCACATCGTCAAAGTTGCCCATGAGGTTGTCCGTAATGCGGGTGGCCCCGGCAGAGGTGGCCCGGTAGCCGTCGCCGAAGCGGGTGCGCAGGATGAAATCCAGGCCCCACTGGGCCTCCTCCATCAAGCGCAAATAGAGCATCTTGTCCTTTTTGCAGGCTCTTGCGTTTTCAAAGAGCGCCTGGACCACCTCGCCGGTCTGGGCGGCCTGCTGGGAAGCGTCTCCCGCGTCATGCCAGCCGCCGCCGAAGGAGATGGTCTCTCCCAGGTGGTTGGCCAGGAAATCCTGGTGGCAGGTGCTGTGTTTTCCGGGTACCGGGAAGCCGCAGCGCTGGCAGAAGAAAAAGTTTGTGACCTTCCACAGGCTTTCCTTTGCCAGATCCTGGGCAATGGCAAAGGTGCAGCTCACCTGATTCCCGGCCTTAAGGTAGTAGGTTCCGGGTGTGGCAAAATCGGAGAAATCCAGAACGCTGAAGCTGCCCCGGGCATTTTTCTCCCGGATCACCGGGGCTGAGAAGACAGCTTTGCCCGTTTCGGCATCCACCAGCGAAAATGTATCCGCTTTCACGGTGCCCACGGCGGTCTTGCGGCCCTGGGGCCAGTAGCCCACGGTGGAGGGGTGGATGCAGGGAGCGGGGTGCTCCCAGCCGTGCTCGTGCTCCGGGCGCTCTACCTGCTCCAGAACGATGTCCCGGAAGACGTATTCCAGGCTGTCTCCGGCGCACAGGTCGTGGCCGCTGCAGAAGACGTAAAACCGCAGCTTGGTAACGGCATCCCGGGGCATGGACTGGAATTCCCAGATGCAGTCCTGCCAGACCCCATTTTCCAGGTCAAATACCGTAGCACCCTCCCGGAAGTATTCATCGGGCACGGAGATCTTGCCCTGATTCTCAATGGAGATATTCAGGTGCAGCACCCGGGCACCCCGGATATGGGGCCGGACCTGAAAGCGCAGACGGTTGAATTTTTCCCAGCTGCGCAGGGGGAAGGAAAAGACCATCTGGGCGGTGCCGAAGTTTTCATAGTCGCCGTCGGATTCTGTTCCGCCGGGCCAGACGGAGGCACGCAGGGGGGCTGTCATGGTCAGTGTGGTACTCTGCCGCTGCAGTGTGGCCGTCCCTTCGGCATAGGGGACAATGCTCTGGCAGTCCGGGGTCCAGATGCTCTGCCTGTCCAGGACGCGTTTGGCCGGGAAAGAGGCTTCCAGGCTCTGCTCCCGGTGCAGGGGAAGGGGACGGTGCAGATAGAGGCTGTCCTCCAGCTCGCGGAGAAATTGAGGGTTCATAACATGGCTCCTTTCGGCTTCATTGGGCTGGCTCTGAATTTGTTATCATCGTATTATGAAAACGTTTTCATTTCAAGTGGTCAAACTATATAATTCGTGTCTCCCTGATTTGTGGGAAAACCCGTATTTTTGCCGATCGGCGAAAAAGGACTTGAAACATTTTTCATACTGGATTATACTTTGAGAGAAATCAAAGGAGGGGTGCCCATGGGGAAAAATGTGACCATTGTGCAGATCGCGAAGGAATGCGGCGTCTCCGCGGCCACGGTGTCCCGGGTGCTCAACGGCACGGCTCCCGTCTCAGAGGAGAAGCGCAGGCGCATTCAGGAGACAATGGCCCGCCATCACTACAGCCCCAATGCCCTGGCCAGGGGACTGGTGAACCGGCAGAGCATGACCCTGGGTGTCCTGATCCCGGACATAACAAACCCCTATTTTTCCTCCATGTTCACGGAGTTCGAGGCTGCGGCTCAGGCGGCGGGATACTCTCTGCTGCTGTGCAATACGGCCTTTTCCGCAAACCGGGCCGGGGAGAGGACAAAGCGGGAGACGGACTATTTCCGCACCATGGTGGACAAGCGGGTGGACGGCGTGCTGATCGTAGGCGGCCAGGCGGACCTGAATGCGCCCAGCGAGAGCTACCGGGCAGCCCTGCGGGAGCTGGCGGATACGCTGCCTGTGGTGGTGCTGGGCAATCCCATTCCCGGAATCAACTGCCGCTTCCTCCAGCGGGAGCGGGGGAGAGGGGTCTTTGCCAGTGTCAGCTATCTGTCCAATCTGGGCCATAAGCGGATTGCCTTTGTAGGCGGCGAGGACGGCGTGGACATCACCCTGGAGCGGCTGGCCGCCTACCGGCAGGCGCTGGCGGTGCTGGGGCTGCCGGAGAATGAAAACCTGGTAGCTCTTTCCGACTACTATGCGCCGGACGGCTTTGCTGCGGCAAACCGGCTGCTGTCCCGGGGAACGGATTTTACGGCGATTCTGGCCATGAACGACAATGTGGCCGTAGGCGTTTATCGGGCGCTGGCGGATGCGGGGCTGGAGATCCCCCGGGATGTATCCGTTATCAGCTGCGACCAGTTTTTCATGGCGGAATACATGGTCCCCAGGCTCACCAGTGTGGACCAGCACAATGCGCTCTTCGGGCAGTTCGTCATCAAAGCGCTGCTGTCCGCCATGGAGGGCGGCCGGGAAAATGTGCTTCTGCGCTATGACCCGGAGCTCATCATCCGGGAGAGCTGTATGCCTCCCGCACAGAAAGAAAATAAGGAGAATCAGACAGAATGAATGGACTTTTTGCACCGAATTCCCGGTTTATGCGGTATTTGAACCGCTTTGCGGACCTTATGATTTTGAACCTGCTGTTTTTGCTTACCTCTATCCCCATCTTCACCATTGGTGCGTCCCTGACGGCGCTGTACTCCGTGTGCTTCCGTCTGGGGACGGACCGGGAGGGCAGCACCTTCCGGGATTACTTCGCGGCCTTCAAGGAGAACTTTCGCCAGGCTACGTCGCTGTTTCTCCTGCTGCTGCTGTGGCTGATGGGAACCGGCGGCGCTGCGGTGATCTTCTGTTTTATGGCCGGGTGGATGCACTATCTTTTCGTACCCTTTGCAGTCCTGTTTATCGTGGTGGTGCTGGTGGCCAGCTATGTCTTCCCACTGCTCAGCCGCTTTGAGAACAGGACGGCCACCACGCTGAAAAATGCTGCCCTGTTGAGCCTCGGCTATCTGCCCAGGTCCATTATAATAGGAGCCATCAATCTGTTTCCCTTTGTGCTGTTGGCCGTGGATCTGCTGACCTTCCTGAAGGCGGGCTTTGCCTGGCTGATTATCTGGTTCTCCGCAGCGGCCTACTGCAACTGTCTGCTTCTGAAAAGAGTATTTGCCCCGTACCTGAAGGAGGAAAACGATGATCATTCGCAAGACGAGACCTGAGGAAGGAAAACGGGTAAACACCCTGTTTGCCATTGCCTTTGAGCAGCCTATGGAGAACGGTCCCGGAGAAGAGCCGGGGGTGACCAACTGGGGAGCTTTTGAAGAGGACACCATGTTCAGCACCTTTGCCGTGACGGATTTTACCCAATTTTTTGATGGAAATCAAGTGAAAATGGGCGGAATCGGCGGCGTGGCAACTTTGCCCAGCCACCGCAGAAAGGGCGGCATCCGTGGGATCTTCCAGGCGGCCCTGACGGATATGTATGAAAACGGCTACGACTTTTCTTATCTCTATCCCTTTTCCACGGCCTATTACCGGAAATTTGGCTACGAGAATTGCGTGAATCGCAGCTTTGTCACGGTGGACCTGGGGCTGCTGTCGCCCCGGAAGGCGGAGACCGTGAGTGTCCTGGCAGAGCTGGGCAGCGATTTGCGGGGACCCATCCGGGAGCTGGATCGGGTCTGGGAGCAGACCTACAATATGGCTGTGCGCCATGGGGAAAAGGATTACGCCTGGGTTACCAAGGCGGACCCGGCGGTTAAGCAGCAGTTTCTCTATGTATGCTTCGACGGGGAGAAACTGCCTTTGGCCTATACCCAGTTCCGTCTGGAAAACCAGACCGACGGCCGGAATCTGGTGTGCAGCCGGTTCTGCTTCCGCAACCGGAAGGGCTTTGACGGCCTGATGAACCTGTTCAAGGGCTTTTCTGCGGACCATCGCTTCCTGAAATTTTACCTTCCGGAGGACAGCGCCATGGGCTATCTGCTGCCTGAATGGTCCATGGGGGCGGCCTGCTGGAGTACGGCGCCCAGCGGCATGGTGCGGGCTGTGAACGCCCGCCGGGTGCTGGAGAAAGCGGCCTATTGCGGCTCCGGCAGGGTTTGCCTGGAGCTGCTGGATGGGCAGATCCCGGAGAACAACGGCGTTTTTGACGTGACCTTCGAAAATGGCAAGGCGGTCCGGGTGGAAAAGACCGGGGAAAAGGCGGATGTGACCTTGGGCATCAATGCCTTCTCCGCCCTGATCTGCGGCACCTCAGACTGGGGCGACGCACTGCAATGGATGCCGGATGTGACGCTCCACCGGGAAAACCAGGCGCTGGAAGGGGTTTTCTATCGGAAAAAGCTCTGGATCGGGGATTATTTCTGACAAAAATTTGTTTACACAACCTTCGTTGACTTTTGAAAAGTGCACTGATATACTGAATGTACGATCAACATAAGGAGGCACAAATTATGGAAGAAATCAAAAAGTTCTGGAATAGCCTGGATGGCGTGTTTATTGTCCGCAAGCGGGAGCTGTTCCTGGGCGGTGCCCTGTGCGCTATGACGGGCCTCTCTCTGGGCCTGCTGCTGTCCCCGAGAAAGACGGTAGTTGTTGAGGCAGAACCTGAGAAAATAGAGAAGAAGAAGCACCATCTGATCGGGAAGCACTGATCGATCTCTGACGTGCCCCAAAACCTTCCCCTCCGGGGAAGGTGGCCCGCCGAAGGGCGGGACGGAAGAGGGGCATTGCGGAAGTGAGTGGTTAGGAATATGTGCGATTTTATTTCGCCGCTCTCGCCCGTTACGCCCCTCCTCAGTCTCGCTGCGCGAGCCAGCTCCCCCGAAGGGGGAGCTTTTTACGCAAAGCGGTTACAACCATTTTGTAACCAAAATGACAGTCTGATGCGAAAAGTAACGCAGTTTTGCTGCATTTCCTTGAAAAAAGCGGGGTTTGCGGCCAACGGAAACAGAAAAAAACAGAGGCCGTAACTTGCTTGTAA